>Ga0209367_1009918_pt1 | contig 12835 bp, 8 predicted proteins | sample WorMetLIZISLAND2_FD_187412 | JGI IMG/M metagenome (GOLD analysis project Ga0209367, IMG submission 187412) | Marine gutless worms symbiont microbial communities from Max Planck institute for Marine Microbiology, Germany - Olavius geniculatus... ... | reverse complement strand
GCTGCATTGTCTGCTCACAGAACACATCTGGTTGTATCATCTAGACCTCACTGTCCTTTAAATTGGCAAGTTAATTCACATGGAATTTTTAGGGTCCAGAATGACAGCCCTGACAGCCCTAAAAATGCCAGCCCTGTTTGGCCGAACATTTTGAACATGCCTATTGCCTAAGGTTGGCCTGGTCCTTCCAACAATTTAGTTCCTGATACTTAAGTACTTGTTTACTTACTTGTTTCCCATATAGCGCCATGTCAGGACTTCACAGTTGTCAGTTGGGCTTAGGAAGCATAATCGCACTGTGCAATTCTGTGTATTTTTATTATTATTGCAGTAAAATAGTTGTGTCTGACAGATTTGGTCTAAGGGCCGAAGATTGTATATTGTACAATGACGAGCATAAAGGCCTGTAAGTCTGATTGCAAGACGGTTGTCGTTGTTGTTTTGTTTTTGTCTTTTCTGCATCCGCTGTCTGTTGTCGTTGTCATTGTTTATTAGCCAATTAGTTTCTAGTTTCGTTCTTTTCCCATACTTGCTCGGGCAGAAACTTGCTGCATACCAACTGTCTTGCAAATTTTCCTTTTCAGCCAGTTTTATTTTAGCGCAAAAAAGACCATTTTGTTGAATTTTGGTGGCACATTTTGGCTGGAGCTTTAGTTTGCTATTAGTCATATTGAACACTGTATAGGTTTTTTTGGAAAAAAATTATTAAATTTCTGTTTTTATTAAAGCTAAGTCCACAGAATGACATTTTCTGCTCGTTGTTGGCTGGGCGTATGAGTGATGACGTTTGTCTTTCTATCGTTATTGCATGCGTGATCTGGTTGCAGATATCATTTGGAACCAAACAATTCTATTCTTGCTGACCATAGTCATTTAACTCTGTAAGTGTTCGTTCTGATGACGTTGGTTTCTTAACTGCATGTCTTGCTTATGTCTGTACGAAATTCGCGATTGATTGATTAAACTTATTTTTAAAATCACATTTTTTGCCATATGTCATTAAATTGCAGTAGCATTAGATTGGTAAGTGATTTTGCTAATGCCAGAGACCAGCAGTTGTAGAGCAGATGAAACTTACAGCAAAGCACAGACAAGAAAATTCAGTCGCTTTATTTGAGAAATTCTGTTTAAATCAGGTCAAATAATCAGTATATTTTGAGACACTGTTCGGCGAAATAAATACGCTGATATTGAAATAAAAAGGTGCAATGTGAAACAGAAGCATTTAACGAGAAGTTAGTCATTTAGATCTAGGTCGCCAATGCCAAGGTCATTTACTACAATGTCAAGGACACATGGGACAAGGTGAAGGTCATGCATTAACGTCCCCACTGTTAGAATCTGTTGATTATTTTTGGTGTTATTTTGCATGGTATTTCATCAGCTTTGTTACTTGTTCCTAGTCAAGTTGGAACGTTGTTAAGTTTGTTAAGTCTGGTAACTTGTTAACTGCTGTGATAGCACCACACTGCATTAGCATTCAGCGTCTTTGCCATTGTCTTGAGCTTTTGCACAGTAGCACTCCCTTTGCTGATGTAATGCATTAAAGCATTATTGCCAGTTAGATAGGCTAGGTTGGATCTTAAATATTTCACTTAACTTATTGCCGTTTTATACTAGAATTTCTGACTGTCTTTTAATCGTGGTGGCAAGAGATGAATGGATCTTTTTCTTAGTTGTTTGACCAAGTGCTATTCTGTCCATATTGTCCATTGTCTTGCTGGTTGGACTCGCATAGGATGTTTTTATTGTCATCATTATGTTTTTACCTAATTTATTACTCACATACACTCATGAATTCTGTTTTGTTTTTCAACTGGCCTGCTCAACTGAAGTTAATCCAGTCTGCGTATCGGTGCCCACAGTACAAGCCATACTACTACTGTCATAACTAGTCTTAACTTTTCTTTCTGTTATGTTGAGAACTTGATGCAAATTAACTCCATTCTAGTATCCATAATACTTTTAAGTCGGTTAAGACAGTAATTTGTATCTAGGCAGCATCATTATTTTCTAGTCACAGTCACCTGTACTGTTCATAAATTTCATAACCTCGCATCGTCTGTATTTTCTGCTCAACTTCTGAATTGACTCTGAAGAAAATAATGTAACAGAATAGTTATCAGTTTCTGGTAACGTTCTTTTGCGTTGCTGTTCAACCTCTGCATGTTGGACAGTCGGAGCCTAAAACTGCTGGCATGTAGACATTTCTATGTAGGCCTAATGTAGCTGTTCAGTCTGTCTGAACATTTAGCATTTATTATTGTTTAACAGTTCGTATTGAAACAGTCTTGTTATGTTGCTGCTGCTGCTGATTACAGATGTGATGATATGGTAAAGGGCTTCAATGTGACTTACGTACCTGGTGGTGCTACACAGAATACTATCCGAATTGCACAGGTGAGCAGTTAATTATCACACAGGCCCATCGAGAGGGGAGATGGGGTAGGAGGTAAGTTAACCCCAGCCCTGTGACATTTGGGGGTCCCATCATCACTCAGAAATATAAAGTTCATCAGACTGCTTCATTTCAAAAAGAAAACTTTAAAAATTTTCCCCCAAAGAGGCCCAGTGAGAATGTCTCCCTTGGGCCCCACTGTGGCTGTTGATGGGCCTGTTATCACAGATGTATCAGTGTTATTTGCTGGATGAAGCTTTACTGTGATCTGGATGGTGCATTCCATTGTAGTGGACCATAGCTATGGCAGGCTTTTCCTATTCTGATGTGATTCTTGGGAGAATTTTGCAAATCGTTCAATATCAGTGTAGAAAACTCTTGTAGTCTTTTAGATTCTATATCCCTTTATTTTTGAAATTATCAAGAAATTTAAACTATTCACGACTACTTCTACTAGTATGCTGATTTTCAGTTCCAGCAGTATGACATTAAAGGTCCATGGCCACGGTCAAACTCACTTGCGCAATTTATGTGGATTTAAGTTAGACATTTAACCTCACATATGTAATATGTCGATTTGAGCTTCATAAATATATGATATTAATGTGCAAAATCTCAAACGAAATGTTGCATTACTTTTCATGTGAAAAAATTCTAATTTATCAGTTTCTCCTGTGACGTCATCAGCCTAGTTCATAAGAATTATGAATATTAATGGCATAGCCCTCGACGTCATCAGCCTAGGCTAGTCCATTAATATTCATGATGTCTTTAGGCCAGGCTGGTGACGTCACCAGGGGCCATCATGGTGGTGTGTTTTCTGCGTCATTTTCTTCTGCATCATTATTGTAGATTGTTGATTTCAAATTCAAATTTCTTCATGTTGACAAAATGCCATGTGCCGATATTACTGTCAAAATTCTCAGAAAATTGTGCTATTTTGGGAAAATGGTAAGTTAATTTTGGTGTCCATGGACCTTTAAAATGTGTAAAAGTTGTATATCTCAGTTACACCAAAACCGCTCACATTAACCTTAAAACTGCCAATTAATTATGGACGCTTTTAAGTGGAATTCAGACAGTTGAGACTTGTGATTCTGCTTTTGAGCATCAGTTCAATAAGCATATTGTTCAGGTTTGGTTTTTGTTTTTTTCATTGGTCTTTGTCTTGGTCTGATAATGGGGAAGATTATTAGGACTACTATTACTATTTCATGCACACTCATAATGGTCAGTTCTTACAGTTTTAGCTTACGATTTTTATTTTGTGTTTCGTGCATCTCTTATTTGTTTTTTTTCTGTAAAGGTTTAATTTTGTGTTTCATTATGTGTTTATGTGTTTATATGTGTGCATTGCCTGGAAAGATCATCTATAAAATGACCTGTACGGTACTGTGTCAGGTGGGATGTTTCTCACTGTTGGTTTTCGTCTCCAGTTTTTTGGTCTGATTTGTATCCGTGGTTTGTGTGGATGCATTGCAGTGGCTGATTGGCGTTCCGAACGCGACGACGTTCATGGGCTGCATCGGTCGCGATGAGTTCGGTAAAATCCTGGAGAAGAAAGTGATTGAGGCCGGAGTCAACCCGCGCTACAAGTACCACGACACCGAACCGACGGGAACGTGCGCCGTCTGCCTCACTGGCACCAACCGGTCAGTAACATTCTGGAAACTTAAGAGAAGAATTTTCTCAACATGGTTCCTACAGTTAGAGAAAGTTATAGAAAGTCAAGGAAAATGGAGAGCGTCGGGGGAAAGTCAGGGAATTTGAGAAGTAGCTGCAAAGAGTCCACAAAAATACGCTATTTTGACATTGAAATATCAAAAAAGTTTCTGGGGACCCCAAAGGCCTCCATCTAGAAGCTACTGTTGGTTTATTGGGGTCATGCATAAAAAAATTAGTCAGGCAAAATCATCCATTTTATCTGTAAAAATTAGCGAAAATAAATTCTGCAAAGTAGTAAGAACCATATGTTAAGTCTTTCCTAAGATCTGTGTGCAAGTGCTGAAGATGTATTTTTCAGACCTTAGTGCTTTTCGTATTACTGTATGCGGTCGAAACCTGGACTCTTCTCGATGCCGATTCCAGAGCCCTCGAGGCATTCTTTATGAAGTGTCCGAGGTAGCTCTTGCAGATCAAATGGCACCAGTTCATTCGAAACGACGAGATAACTGAGTCCACTGTTCTGCTGTCAATCTCAGAGTCAATCAGCCATCACTGCAACTCTCTGTTCGGTCACGTCACCAGGTTGCAAGAGGACGTTCCAGCGCACAAGACATTCAACTGCCATGTTGACTTATCGATCAGACGTCCACCAAGTAGCCAATGGAGTCGTCGTTCAGGCCGTCCTCGCAACGCATGTGTTGACCAAATTCAGCGAGACAGCTTTGGCCGACGCTACGGCCTCTGCTGGCTAAGCATTGACGATGACGATGACGACTGAAGACGTGCACTATAAAATCTTTTGCTGACAATCATCTAAACATTTGCCGTCATATACAGGTCATTTTACTTTTTAATGGACGATGTTCTTAGGTCGCTGGTAGCATATCTTGGTGCCGCGAATCATTTCTCAAAGGACCACCTTGAAATACCGGAAAACCGTGAACTAATGGAGAAGGCTCATTACTTCTACATGGCTGTGAGTGGCACACGTTGTTGCTGTATCATAGCTCCAGGCCTAAATTTACAAAAGTTTGTAAGTTGAACTTATGGAAATCTTAAGAAAAATGCAATTTGCAACTGTTGTAAAGCTTATTTGTAAGTGGCTGAATTGCACCATTTTGTAAATTAGATCTTTTCTTATAGATTGTATCAGTTTTTTAATGTGTCCTAAGTAAAAACTGCTAGAACCATAGGTGAAAGTGCAAATCATGACAAAAGTACAACAGATGGGTAGGACCGTGTGAACAGAAATGCAGTCAGACAGTTATAGAAGTGATAAATGCTCGATTATTGCACCAAGATGTGATCATGTCCAGTATTTGAATGCACTTTTTTATAGGACCGTCTCGCACTGTGTTTCAAAAACTGTTATCTCTGTAAAGTATTTGCATATTTGCGTGTTTCGCTTTTTTCCATGGCACCACATCGTTAAGGTTGGGAGATTGTTAGCGGTTGTCCTGTGTAAATGTCTTGTGTTTTGTGTTAATAGTTTTCTCCTGTGTTGTGCTCTGTGTGTCAGGGTTTTCCAATGACGGTGTGTCCCGATGCTATGCTGGAAGTAGCTAAGTTTGCGGCATCACATGACCGCCTGTTCACTATGAACTTGTCGGCTCCATTCCTTTGCACCGCATTCAAAGAACAACTCCTATGTCTGCTGCCTTACGTTGATATTCTCTTCGGCAACGAACTTGTGAGTTTACTTGCTTCTTGTTGGCGTAAGTTGTGTCATTTCTTCTTATAATTCAGACATATCACAATATTCGGGTTACATTAAAAAGCGATTGGTGTGACAGCAAACTGTGTTGGCATGTTGAAAAGTCTATTTGTTGCTGGTCATTTTTGTTTAATTATCAGTTCATCTGCTTTGGCCAAATTATTTTCAGTGTGTCAGTGTGATTAAAGGTCCATGGACACCAAAATTAGCATGTATATTTTATCCATTTTTCTACAATTGCATAATCTTCTGATAATTTTGACAGTAATATCAGCGCCTAGCGTTTTGTCAATGCAGAGAAACTTACATTTAAAGTCGACGATTTACAGATGTGATCTAAAAAATCGACACCATATTGGCTAGGCTTCGCAACCAGTGACGTCATCGGCACGTCCCATCAACATCATGAATATTAATGACCTAGCCTTATCTAATGATGACACTTGCCGGGCCATTAATGTTCATGATGTTTATGGGCCGCACCGATGACGTCACTGGTTGTGCTTGTGTCTTGATTTTTTTGGCATAACATAACGTAAAGCCATATTTTTGTCATAATCAGGCATTAATTTTGTATGTTTACAAAGCTTAAATCAACATATATATGCAAGGTATGAGGGTCATTCGATAATTAAGTTACAAAGCAGCATAATTCTGTTAGTTTTGCAAATCTGAAAAAAATGAAATATACGTTTTGTAGGTAATTTCATTCTGAACACGTAAAGAATTTTTTTTGATGATAACGTTATCATTGTGACGTCATCTGTTCACAGAACACAGCCCGCACGTGTATTATTTTCCCCACCAGTAATCTATCGTAACTTGCAAGTGTGAAACAGTGTAGGAATGAAAAAATGAATAAACTGAAGAATTTAACGCCATCTTTTTAAATGCTAAAGACTAGTATTTCTTGTTTCAACATATCATCTGAGTTCGCTCAAACATTTGTGCTATCTGTCAGCAAACTTCTAAATCCCTGATGCAAAAAAACGATGCTGACTGTTGTCCATGCCGCTGAAGAACGACTGATTGTGCCTCGGTGTATGACACAAATTTCTGCCCACCTAGCATTTTTACACCAAATATGAACTGTTCGCTTCGGAAAACACTTGTTGCCATAAACTGGATGTGTCTCAGAATGAATCTGATTTGCATTATTTTTTAGCCTACAAAAATACAATAACGGTACGCTGTTCGTTACGGGATGATTTCAGTGGCAACGTCGTTGTATTCAATGTTTATAAATGACGTCACAGCGACGTCATCGTCATCAAACTCACAGCTGCTACTCAGAATTAAATTCCCTACAAAACGTATATTTCGGATTTCGAATATTTGGAAAACTAACCGAATATTGCTGTTTTGTAACTTATTTATCGAATGACCCTCGTAGAATGTCTAATTAAGAGCTACCTAAATTGCATGAGTGAATTTGACCGTGGCCATGGACCTTTAAGGTTTTTATTTATTGTTTAGTCTTACTTTTAGTTTTGCTGGGCAGGTAATGCTAATGGCATGTGGCTTGTAATAAATCACAACTCAGAAATGCCCAAGCATTTTATTTATTTATTCCGACTGATGTAAACTGGAGTAATTCCGGAAAAGTTGGGTGTTGAACAGAAACTAAGCGTAGATTAGAATTAATGTTTATTGCACATAATATACTTGGTTTTATTGATGTAAACATTGTTCAGTTGTATTATTGCTACTGATGTGTGGTTGAAGATATATTCCATGAAGATGCTGAGATTGCGAGTAAGTGGATAGTGGCAAATTAATAGGCAACAAGGCAATCGGTTGGCTGTGAAATTTCGAGAAAGTTGAATGTGTGATGTGTGTGTTCGTATTTGCGGTGGTAGGAAGCCGAAGCATTTGCAGACGCCAACCAGTTGAATGTAAGTGTCCCATCTTTCAAACTGTACATTAGAATATTAAACTTATTTAGTGCACGTCTCTAGCTCATTATTTTATGCTCATCGATGCTTATTATCCAGGCTCGCATTATCTTAGGAAAATCACATCGTTATTTAGTCTAGCTCTAGCGCCTACATTTCGATGTTTCGTAATTGCATTTAGCTTGCATGTTTCGTGCTTTTTCTTTACTGTTTAGGCACAGTTTTTATTGTTAAAAATTCTAAGTAATGTGATCCATTATTGTTGGAGCCAATGTGGAAAACTTTAGTGTAATTGTAATTCGGCAATCTTTAGTTTGCAGATGCTTCATGAAATGTATGAGGGTTCTCTCATTTGATAAGTTACAAAACAACATCTTTACTTTTCGTTTTTGAAATAATAATAATAATTTTGTGTTTGACTAGTTTGCTACAGCGGACACTTGCTTAGCTTACGCCTGGTTTTTTACCCTCGGGAATTGTAAAAATAATATTAATAATACCAATGCCAATGTTTATGGTGCTGTCATCATGGCACAGCCATTACGAGAGTTCACTCGGTTCATTTGACTGAATGTAGCACGAGCGCCAGGTGGCTGCCGATCTTTGGACCAAGCCGATCAGCTTGAGCCAATAGATCCACTGATAGGCAGCTACAGTAAAGTTCTACATTCACCATCGCCATTTATTATTACTCAGCTAGACAGCTGATACTCATTTTACCGTCCCACAGAGGGTAGAAGGCTGAGTTGACCTAGCTGGCTTGCTTCACATCGAGATGGTTTACCTGCCCGTAGACAGTCACCCATCACAGTACTAACCGGGCTCGGTGTAGATTAACTTCATTGATTAGACGAAACATGTTGCCACGCCAGGCCACCAACCAAATGTTCAAAATCTGAAGTGCGGGTTTTGCATAAAATTGATTCTGAATGCTGGCTGTCAGTTTATTGTGATGACGATAGTATCTTTAATGTCGGTACCAGCTAAAACATGACAACTGCATGGTGATATTGATTTTTGGTTTTATGGATCATGCATAATTTTGCATTTAAGTTTGTGTTTTATTGCTATTTGTGTTTTATTTTAATCGGTTATAGTCTCTCACCTGATATCTGTTGAAGCATTCTGTCTTGACTGATTGCATGTGAGTAAAGCATATTTGGTGATAACTTGTCTCTATGTCGTGCCTTAGACGAAAGACTTGTCAGCAATAGCAATGCACCTCGCACGTCTTCCGAAGCAGAACGGCAAGCGCGGTCGCATGGTCGTTTTTACTCATGGAGCTAAGCCAACGGTTGTCATTCAAGGTCTGTAGCTGCTGTCTTTTTATGCGCGAAAGCAGCTACTGCTTTCAGCACGTCTTAGCCATCGCAATTCTGTCCGTCCGTCTGTTTGTCTGTCCGTCCGTCCATCACACGGGTGGCTCAGTCAAAAACGGTGCAAGCTAGGATCACCAAATCTTCACCGTCGGCTGCCTGGAAAACTCTTTTTTCAGGAACCGTAAAGCTTTTCCATAAATTCGAAGGGGGTCACCTCGAATGAGGGCGCTGAATGAGAGGGATGGTGGGCAAAATTTGTAATTTTTGGCCAGTGAGTCGCTGTATCTCAGTAATGGTTTGAGATAGGGTCTAGGTTACTATTAATCACTAATAGGAAGTCATATACTTGCTCTCAATTGGCGCCGAATTCAATGACCTTGAATGACCTTGAACGCCAAAATTGGGGATTTTATGGATTTTTTGGCGATTTCGGGCTGCGACACAAGTCTATATCATTTACAAGGTGGCGCCATGATATTATCGTTATGCAATTTAGATAGAGAATTTGGTATTTGTATATTAACTTTGCGTGAACTGGAACTGCTATAGGCTTTCGCGCATCTCGTGAGCATTAGCTCAAATTTCTTGTCACTCTTACTGTCACTGTAGTCTACATACATCATGGTCCATAACAAAAATGTGGCACTTTACTTTTGGCCATATCTTTACCAGTTACGGACCGATTTTCAAAATTCTTTCATCAGCACAGTCAGTGGACAGTTTGCAATAATGTGGTTATTATATATTCCGCCATAGCATAATTGTGTGTTTGTGTCTCTACACTACCTTGTGAAATATAAATGTAAGACAAAAACTAACAATAATAACGAACATTTAGGTAAATGTACATAAACATGTCAGACCAACATTGCAGTGAATGGTCTGTATGACACTAAACTGTGTTAAACCCACACAGTCTAACATACAGATCATTCACTGCACCATTGGTCTTAAATGTTTTTTTGTTCGTTTACCAAAATGTTTGTTTGATATTATCGTTATACATTCATATTTTATTTATATTTCACAAGGTAGTGTAGAGACGCATATATGTTGTGGTGGGATATATAATAACCACGTTATTGCAAATTGTCCGCAGAGTGTGCCAGTGAAAAAAATTTGAAAATCGGTCAGTAATTGGCGAAGATATGGACACAAGTAAAGTGCCATGTTTTTTATGAACCACGCGGTATACACATATCTTTGCAATGACAATAGAAGAGATTATGCCGCTGATGTACATTTGACTTATGTTTAACTTGCTGATTTTGCAGCTTAAGTTGCTTTGGGTTAAGTCAGGCCGTATAGATGCTTTTACTGTGGGTGCTGCAGCTGTTACTCTGTTCTTAATATTTTTACAAAGTGACAAGTGCTATTAAAGGTCCATGGACACCAAAATTAACTTACTATTTTCCTAAAAGTAATTTTCTGAGAATTTTAACAGTAATATTGACACCCAGCATTTTGTCTGCACGAAGAAACTTACATTTGAAATCGACGATCTACGAAAATGACGCAGAAAACGAGACGCCATGTTGACAGGCTGATGACGTCACTGCATGTGCCCACAGTCAACGTAAAATACGCACAGAAACATAGGCATTATAAAATCACGTTGTTTACGTATGTACTGCTGCAGTTGTCATGTGATACAGTATTTATGTTTTTTGCCATTAAAAATACTAAAATTAATTGATAAACACTGGCTGGGTACACTACTGGCCACTTTCAAGATTAGGATTTTTAGCATAACGTAACGTACCATCATTTTTTGTTATATTTTGGCATTAATTTCATATATTTATAAAGCTTAAATCATCATATTATATAGGCAAGGTGAAATGTCTAATCGAGGTCTACATAAATTTTACAAGTGAGTTTGATCGTGGCCATGGACTTTTAAGTGCTGACAATAAGACAATTTTTTGTACCAGAATTTGCTGATATATGTAACCTGCCAAACAGCACAGTTCTAATATTTTCGGCACTGTTGGTAACCTCTAGCGATTGTAGGTGAAACTCACTCAGCTGGCGCAGTTTGCAGCTCTCAGCTGAATTATTGAAATACAGCAAAAAAAGAAACATGCCAGCATATTTCCCCACATACGGATGCAGGAACATATATGTACCTGGGTATTTGTGCAGTTGTCAGAAATTTCAACTTTTTAAATTTCTGTTGGTAATTATCGTTTGTTCACTCACACATAGCCCTTTATCTGTTGATATCTCTTCACTTCCAACATGCCATTTGACAGCACTGCTATTTGCATCGATTGTGCATTAGCGCACGCAGATTATGTATTGAACAAGGATTGTTCGAGACATTCGAAAATGTAGCAGAGAGACAGTGTAGAGAGAGATACATGTGTATCTGTTTGTCTGCGTGTGATCAGAGGGCCGCGTGCTTGAGTTCCCAGTCATAAAGATTGCTGAGAAAGACATCGTTGATACAAACGGAGCTGGTGATGCTTTCGTAGGAGGCAAGTTATCATTCTCCGGCTTTCACACAAGTTTGCCTTCGTCTTCACTCACAGTGCTGCACGATAGTGCTGACGCTGTTGTAAGGGCGATGACTGTTAAGTATAGGCAATGGTGTTCGGGGAGGGGGGGTTCCTGTAACTTCGAAACTTCTTAACCGATTGGCGTCAGTGATCATATCGACCATCCACCTCACATGCAAAATATGGTTACAATGCCCTGGAGCATGGCTGCGCATGCGCAAAATTCGCTGTTAAGCATCTGTTTTTTCTTTTTTTTCTTTGCGCATGGCTACAGGTCAGACCGTTGAACCAACCGACGCCGCTAATGGCTCAAATGAAGCGTCCTGACGTCGGACACATTCCTTATATGTTTTTGATTAAAATTTTTAAAATTTACCCCCTTTTCACCCCAATTTTTATAAATTTGCATTACGGCCTGTGGGGACGTCAAAGCGGTATAACTCGGTTTCCATGAAAGATAATTGCACGCTGTTTTTGCCTACACCCCTATTTTCATGGTCAGGCAATCTAGTGGTGTCATTTAAACTTACCACCAGCCGCCGCTTGTTGCCATGGCAACCATGCGCCCAAAATTTGAAAATTTTGCATTACAGCCAATGGAGAATTTAAAGCGGTATAGCTTGGTCCCTGTAAAAGATAATTGCGTGCTGTTTTCACCTACCCCCTATTTTTCAGGGTTGGACAATCTAACGGTGTCATTTAAATTTACCCCCGATCACCACCTGTTGCCGTAGCAATTATGCATTACAACTAGTAGAGACTTTAAAGTGGTATAACTCAGTCCTCGTGAAAAAAAGCAAAAAAATAGGGGGTAGGTGCTGTTTTTATCTACCCCCTATTTTTGGGCTTGCACTATCTGATGGTGTCATTTAAATTTACCCCCTAATGACGCCTGTTGCCATGGCAACGAATTTTGGGACAAAATATACTATAACTTGGTTTCTGTAAAAGATAATTGTGCGCTGTTTTCACCTATCCCCCTTTTTTCGTGCCTGTGCTATCAGATGGTGTCATTTTAATTTCCACCTAATGACCCCTGTTGCCATGGCAATCAACTGTTATTATTCAAAGAAAAATTGGCTGCAGCACAGCTTGTATTAAAATGTCTCAGACATCGTTACATCACACATAATTTTTTCCTTGCACCAACTTTTATTACCCGTCTGGAGGTATTCTGCAAACAGTAAATAAATTTATTGTCATAAAATCAAGTACCAAAAATTTGGACAAAAATTCACTAAAAAACAGCAAAAATTAGAGCAGAAGATGTATACACTTTTTACGCGCGAAAGCAGCTATGCTTTCAGCGCGTCTTAGCTATCGCAATTCTCTCTGTCCGACTG
>Ga0209367_1009915_pt1 | contig 12838 bp, 9 predicted proteins | sample WorMetLIZISLAND2_FD_187412 | JGI IMG/M metagenome (GOLD analysis project Ga0209367, IMG submission 187412) | Marine gutless worms symbiont microbial communities from Max Planck institute for Marine Microbiology, Germany - Olavius geniculatus... ... | reverse complement strand
ACAACGAATATTTACTACACTAAGTCAAGACTCAAGACAGTCAATGTCAACTACTTAGTGCTGAAGTGCGACACGTAGCAAACAGCAACATCCGTACAAAAGCTGCTGATAAAACTCTGGAATTGTCGTAAATTAAACTAACAGCGCTAAAATTCACGAAAAATCACGGATTTCGCGGAAATCGGCGTTTTTCACGGAAGAAGGCCAATTTCACGGAAAATGTCACGGCCGTGAAATCGTGAATTAAGTTGGTCCCTACCTATGATCTATTAGTGCAAGCTCAGTGCTGTTAGACAAAGTTGTCTAGTGTGTAGGGATTGTGTTATTGTGCTTTTGTTTATGGGAATGCTAGATAATTTGTGCGTAGAAAATAGGTTCATTAAACAAAATGCTTCATCTAGTAGTATGACTATCAATAGTATAATAGGCTAATATGAAATTATTAATGTAATGTTATAAGTTTAATTAAAATTATTAGCAATCTGTTTATAAATTGGTTTTGTTTGAATGTCTTTTCTGCTTTTTTTATTTGTATGTTTCAAAGATAGTGCAAATATTCAGTTATCTTAGAAAACTCAGATTCAAGGAAAGATTTGTAGTGCTTCGATATCACCTGTGTGCATCATGGAGATTGCTTAGCTTTCTCAGAAGTCATCTTAATTTCTGAACTTGGTGAATTTCAGAACATCATTCAAGATATATGCGTAATATGTGAACGACTCGCTTATATTGGATGCAATTTCATTATCAACACATTGTCATCTGTTTGTCCAAGAACACAAAGGTTTAGAAATACACATAAGATGAACAGTAAGACATCAAAAAATTAAATCAAAATGTTTCCTTAATAAAACAGCATGTTGTTGGGGCCAGAATGGCTACAATGGCACTCACGGTGTTTTTCTTAAAGATATAGAGTCATTGATCCCCACCTCCTTGTCGTGGTGGTGGCGATGACCCGAAAGATTTCTGAAATCTGGAGGGTAGGGGCTAACTAAGAGCTGACCAAACCCATGAGAGCAGATTTGCTACACGTTACCAGTGCTCTTGTGCTGGTTTCGGCTTCACAGCCAACTACGGCTTTACAGCGATCTATTTACGGCTTCACAGCCGTCTACGGCTTTATAGCTGCTACCTGTAACCTTGTGGTTACATTCGGGGATGCGCATTGGGCCGAACCGATATGGCCTCAGCGCTGGGCAGGTGCAAGAGCCTGCCCACCCCGGAGGTAAGAAGAAGACGAGTCGTTGATACAGAACTCAGAGGAAGACTTGGAAGAGCAGTGCACAAATATGTTGCATTAAAACCTAAAAAAACTCGTGATTGTTTGATTGTAATGTTAATCTTGTGATTCTTTCCAATACTGTTTGCAGGCTGTAATGATTGGGGATGATATAGTGAATGACATCGGTGGTGCTCAGACGTGTGGTATTCGAGGTGTCCAAGTACGCACTGGCAAATACAGGTTTACTCAATAGTCAATACTTTTCCTACTTTTGCAGATAAAGTTATAGTATATACAGACAGGGCTGCTGAAAGTAACAATTAATTGGTTGATTAATAAAAGTTAATTTTCGGAGCTTGATTGAGTGAAAAATATTATATGCAGTACTAGCTGTATTTTTACTATTATTTTACATTTGACATAACTAACAGTTTAATTTTGAAATTGAATTTATTATACTGCTAAATATTTGCTATGCTCTGTGCTATTTTGTTTTGTCGTGTTTTGTCGTGTTGTTTGTGGTCTGCTTGTTTCATTATACGAAAAAGAAGTTGCACCAATAAGTTAAAATTAACGTTGAATTAATCATGATACTGTAATATTTAAGTGCTTATGTTATTTGGACATAATTATCAGTTATTCGTATTGTAGACCTGAAGATGAGCCACATCAAAGCATTAAGCCAGATGCATATGTGGACAATCTGCTACAAGCTGTTGGTGACTTCTTAGAATATTCGGCAAAATAACTGGTGTCATCATAGATTTAATTGTATACTATGTTTTCAGTTTTTTTACTGACGATGGGGCCATACAGGCAACATATCTGAAGCAACGTATCATGTGTTATAAATATATCCAAGAGATGCAGTCCTACTCCTTAGCCTTGGAATATAGTAATTTGATTTAATATTGTTTGATTTGCCTGAGTTGCTTCGTTATAATTACCTCCGCCAAGGAGGTTATGTTTTTGCCGGTTTTTGTTTGTTTATCTGTTTGTTTGTCTGTGTGTCAGCAAGATAACTCAAAAAGCTATGGATGGATCTTTCTGAAATTTTGAGGGTATGTCGGGCATGGCACAAACTAAGAGTGATTTAATTTTGGGGGTGATCCGGCAGGAATCCTGGATTCTGGATCACTTTGAAATTTTCGTTACCATTGCGGTAAAGGTGGCATAAGGGCAAAGTGAATATTGTGTCGCCTCCTGGCGAATAACGTTACCTTGGTGGAGGTACCTGCAGGCTGTGACTGCTTTCTAGTTGTACTCTGTGACAGCCAAGTCAGCTGTGTTTTGTGCTATTTTTTTTGTTACTGCTACTGTTATCGTCAATTACTGAACTGTTGATTTGATCATAGAATTTTACCATTTGGCACACAGCTTGGTTGCACTGTCATGTTTTTTGCAACTAGTTTGTTAGCTTTCTCCATAGTAGAATCTTTGGCCTGTTGAACACCTGGCCCCAGTGGCACAGACGATGGTGGCTCAGGGGACCCAGCCCACTAATCTCATTTTTTTGTTAACTGAATCTCAGGCTTTGGCCATTGGTCTTTCATATTATGTTACCATACTGAACTACAGGATGTTGAAAATAGATATTATGGATCGGGAAAATAATTGAAATTGTTGTCACCAGATCTCGTATTTTATGGCCATGATGCACCAAATTTGATTTCGGCTAGGGCCCCAACCGAGACCCCACTGGGTGAGCTCACTGTGCTCCTCTAGATCTAGCTTGAACTCAGTGGTCCTATCTTACTTCAAAGGGAGGCAGGGAAGGGGGAGCAAAGGGAATGGAATGAGAGTGAGGAGAGGAGGAAAAATAAAAGATCAAAGTGAGGGAAGTAAGTAAGTGAGTGAGTAAAACATGAATTTGTAACGCATAAACTTAAAATTTAATTTATAATGCTCTAATGTGGGGAGGGAAGGGAAATGAGTCCTCCAAGTTCACATTTTTGGCTGTGCGACTGAGCAATGTTGTTCGCTAGGTGGCAGCACCATCTTTGGTTTTGCAGCGGTTTCCCTTATGCCCCATTGAAAGCAATGGTAACGAAAATTTCAAAGTGATCCAGAATTCCTTCCGGATCACCCCCACACCCCCAAAATTGAACCACTGGTTGTTTGTGCCATTCTTGAAATACCCTCAAAATTTCAGAAATATCCATCCATAACTTTTTGAGTTATCTTGCTGACAGACAGATAAACAGACAAAGTCTGGCAAAAACATAACCTCCTTGGCTGAGGTAAAAATTGGACAAAGTTATGAGAAAAACAGCCAGAACTTATTTTCTGTTTTCGTGTTGCATTATATAACTTGCATGCCTATAACATTCCAGTAAATTGTGGTTTTTGCTGCTGTAATTGCTAATATAAAAGTACTAGGCTCCATACATTACTCTACTCCAGGGCAAAATTATGATTTTTTTGGCCCTTGGACTGTTTCAGTGGCGTAGCTAGGTTTTGAGGGGCCCTTGTGCACAGCTTTATCGGTGGGCCCTTAACTGAAACAAAAAAAAATCGCCAAAGTTAAATGTTAGTCCGAACGGCGCCGTAAGTCCGATTGCGGAGAAAATCGCCCCAAATTTTGCATGTTTTTGGCCCCCAATTTTTTTGAAAGTGGAGGGGTGAGGTGGGCCTGCATATATTTGGATTTGCATTATAAAAATTACGATCACGCAGCACAATTTCACGCCGGTTGACGGAGCTCGGAGATCTCGCTCTAAAAAAAACATCTGCGGTAAAACATATATATTAGCCCGCCGGGTTTTGGACAGACTAATTAGACGTGTGACAAAATAAACACAGGCTGCGCTACAGAATACAAAAATACGACACATCTGATGTGTGCATTTTAATATTTCAGGATTTTTAGCAGTTTCATAGTTTATATTGTCAGAAGCGTAAAAAATCACGGCCCAGGCAGTTAGGGCCCTTTGGAAGCCACGAATGCCTGGGGCCCTTGTGCACTGCACAACCTATTGCTACGCCACTGACTGTTTTCGAGGACAATCCTCAAGGATCATCTATGAATTCTCTGTTCAAAGCATGGTTCAAGGAGACAAGACCTTGGTTACTGCAATCGCTGTGTTTAGTGATTAGTCATATCGTTTTTCGGTTTCTTCTAGTCTCATTTTAGTCACAATGGTGTCTCTACTTCCGTTGAAAACAAAATGGCTCGAATCTTAGTCTTTCGCTATTAGTTTTCAGATATCAATAGTTAATATGTTATTTAAGGCGCGATCTGTATTAGTGCAATCAAACAGATTTATTACAAGTAACGTTCGGGCTTCTGGTTGGATCGCAAATAGCGTCAACGGCTTCTTGCTGGACATCTACGGTGTTCTGTATGACTCGGGTCTATCCGATAATCCTATCACTGGTTCAATGAAAGCTGTCAGAAAGTAGTTATGTTTCTTGTATTCGGCAATTACTGTGTACTTGATATGTAAAACGGTTGCTGAGAATTGAGTCGTTGAGAAATTTTTTACATCGGTTTATTTGTTCGACTAGTGTTATACAAAAGGGTCACTGCTAGCGGTAGATCGGCGATCTCGCACTAGAGGGCAGAAAATTACTAGCGGTAGATCGCCATTTACCTAATTACATTTATCTCGTTGTTAATGTAAGAATGCAGCCACATTTCTTTTTCACTGCATTGCTAAGACTGCGGTTAGAACTGAAATGTTATCAATTACTAAGCATTAAATAAAATTTATTTAAAAGCACTATAGTTCTAAGTCCGTGTTACAAAAAACAGCTTTGGCTTGAGATGGACTCTGATATAATATTGAATAAGCCTGATTTAAATACGTGACAGTGTCGTGGCATGGTTTGTAGATCTTCTATGTATTCCAGGCATATAAATTCTACCATCTTCCCAATAATGTATCTACACGATCTACCTCTAGCAATTTTCCAGTGCTAACAGCAAGATCGCTGATCTACTGCTAGAATTATTGATACAAAAGAGTTACCACCTCACCCATGTGGCTTGATAGTCTAATGGTTAGCGTATGAGACCCAATGATCGAAAGATCGGGGGTCCAAATACGGGCTATTCCAATATTAGGTAACAACCCTTGGTAAGTTGTATACACACCACAGCCCATCAGTGCGATGTCTCAGTTCAGAGGGCCTGCTGACTAAGTAATCAAATACAAATCCAAAACCTCAACACCAATATTGGACCTGCAGTGTACCTCAGCAGAAGCAGAAGTTCTGTAGCTGTGCGGTTACTATGGTATTCATAGTGCCAACTGTACCATTTCACTGACTGTCTTTCATGCTTATAGTACCGGAGCAGGACATTTGGGTGCCACCGTTTGGGCACCACCATTTGGACACTTGCTGTTGGGTTCCAGGACACCGCTGAAAAGTACACATGATATTGGTCAGTGTATAATGTGTATTTTACGTACAAATTACGCAAAACTCTCTTCAGCATTTACGTAGTAAACAATGGTCTGCTTTGTCACTTGACGTCGACAATGTACAATGACAATGACAATGGCAGTGCTCAATAAGGCACGACAAAGTGCAACAACGATGAAGTGCAACGACAGTGACGATGACGAAGAAATGCAACGTCGATGAAGAAGTGACGCACAACGTGAAGCGTGACGACAACGCTCGATGACGACGTGCATTGACGTCGCATGACGATGAACGACAATGGCAAGAAGTTATTATTACAGAGCCAATGAAAGTCGTATTTGCCAACTTACTTATGATTGTGATTTTAACTTCAACGATATGCAAATTAATTTCAATGATGTGCCAGTCACAAAACATGACGCTCAAACCTCTGGCGCCCAAATGTCCCGGCGCCCGAACGGTGAGCGCTCAAATGGTGGTGCCGAAACAACGGCACCCAAATGGCGGTGACCAAATATCATGTACCTTTATAGTACATACCAGTTACTACAGCATTGCACTATAGCCACTATAACTAATCCTAATCTCAACAATCAACATTGATATATGTTTTGATGCAGTAGTCTGATCAGTAGTACATCACGTACTCTGGCGTGTTATTTGTTATTTCACAGCGGAATATGATGATATTCAGTTAGTTAGCAAAAGTGCAACCATGCATATATGAATCAAACTATAAACTTATGTTTACAGCAATTTTTTGTTACATTTTTAGTCTCATTCCCCGACTTTTGGCAGTACAGTCAAACCTGCTTTATATCACATCGTTTAATCCGCTTATTGTCACATAAATTTTTATTCCCAGCCAACACCTGTAGTAATCAAAGGGCATTGACTCCGGTTATTGTCACTTCGCCTATTATCACATATCGCTTAATGTCAACACGTTTCTAAGTCCGATGGCCTTAATTGCCCCATTTAATATCACAAAGTGGACCAGTCAGCAGGCACTTTGTAGTCATAAACAGCTGGCACGCTCGGCAGGCGGCAGTCCTGGGTGTGAATGAATGCAGGTCAGTTGGTCTACCTGCACGGTGTGTGGTTGGTCTATTGCTCAGCTACCGCAACCACAGCAGCAGCAAACAAACCAGTCTTTGTGTGGGCCAGAGTGATGACAGATAAGACTACTGTAGCCACCCCCACCTGCAGCTAGACTGCAGCCCAGCCTGGCTCTCTTCCACTGCTGGCAGTCACTGAGACATGCTAATCGTAAACGTGTCAATCTGGACTTAACTGTAAAGATAAAAATTATAAAGGAAGTTGACGCCAGCACTAAGCAAAAAGATGTTGCATCAAAATTTGGAATTATTGAGTCAATATATGTTCATTCTTAGCAGTGATCTTAGCTGTTGTCTTGATATTACTTCTAGTTGGACTACTATGGTAACTCCTGTTTTTAATGTCAACTTCGGTTAATATCAGACAGTTTTGGCAGTCCCACAGATGTGATATTAAACAGGTTTGACTGTAAAACATCAAATATATATGTAAAAACTGTGTGCAAGGACGATGTGATGACAACAGTCTTCTAAAACAGCAGAAATCATTTGGGTAACCTTAGATGGGGCTATGCTTATGGCGTTCTTACAAGCTGAATTTAGTTGGTAATCACTGACATAGTCTAAAGCTTTCTTCATTTGATGTTATTTGTTGTATTAGGCCTACTTGCCCAATGGTTACCGATTTGGCCGAACAGCCCAAAATGTGCACCGTAAAACAACAGATATAAACGTATAATATAGGCTTGACTAATGCAAAATTCTGCATAATGACGATATGGTGATCTCATGTAGCTGCTTTCACTTTGGACCAGAATACTATAGGCCTGCTGCATCGGATGGTCATTGTCACAATAGGCTACTCAGGCTAAAATTGGGTGCATTAACAGCGAATGTAGGGCCAAAACGACAGCCGGATCATTCATGCATGCAGTTATAAAAGGCAAGCACACAGACAAGTTCACATTTTTATTAGACATCAATGATGTCTCATCACTTTATTATTTGGCCATCCATCTGTGCATTCTATATGCATTCATAATTAAGTCAAACAACAAGGCATAAAAATCCAAGATTGATGTTAATGTTCTCCATGGCACAGTAGCTGCTATACAATCTTTCAGCTTTAAAATGTCTAATGTCAGGGTTAGCTTTGTGCTGTGCAGCTGGACAGTTTGTAAGCATATGAGTGCGCGGTTAGCTGAATATTGTGTCGGCACAGGGTCATATATTCGCTTCCTTGTTACCATTAGCTAAGCCATAACAGAAACATTTTCGGCTGCTACGCTAATCAGTAACCATTGGGCAAGTAGGCCTAATATGGCAAATAACATCAAATGAAGAAGGCTTTAGACTATGTTTGTGATTACCAACTAAAGTCAGCTTGTAAGGACGCCATATGCATAGCCCCATCTAGGGTTACCCAAATGATTTTTACTGTTTTAGAGGACTGATATCATCACATCGTCCTTACACACAGTTTTAAACTGGTAAGTTTTTACATATATTGTTAGTAAGGCTAATTGATGTCTCTGCAACAGTTGTATATGGTTTTATGACGGAGCTTTCACTTTTATGTAGCTATGTGTATCGTTTTGTAGTGATTATTTTTGTACGCATTTTGACAGATTGAAGTCGGCTGGTATACCAATAAGACTTTGCAGCAATTACTCTACTGAAAGTCCACATATTGTGGCTTCAACATTAACTTCGTTGGGTTTTGACATTTTACCACATGAAGTATTTACTCCAATACCTGCTGTGAAGCACCATCTTAAGCAAAACAGTCTTCGACCATATGTCATTGTCGATCCTGGTCTGTATTATAATTTCACAAGTGCTTTGTATATTTTGATTTTTTTCCTTATAAACATAAAGTGATGTTTTGTCAGTAATATCATTATAAAGAATGGTTGGTATTATTTAAATTATTGTTAAAAGTAATGTCTATGCCTGATAGGACTGAAAACATTCTTGTCTTTGAAAGCAAATTTATTGAATTGTGGTTATTTAGTTTATTATTATTTAGTTTATTATTATTTATTATTATGGGGCCGTCCTTCCTAGAAGGAGGCCCCATCATGTATCGATCCTGTCTGTCCGTCTGTCTGTCCGTCCCGTGCCTCCACCTAGAGAAAAAACAAAAAGGCCTACGAATACCAAACTTGGTAGGAAGGGTCTCTGGGACACCAGCACCCCATGGACCAATTTCAAGGTCAAGGGGTCAGAGGTCAAGATCACGGCGGCTAATTGCGATGTTGGCGAAAAATCCACCACCATCAAAGCACGCTCACCATGTAGCGTCGTCAAGTCTAAATGATTCACGAGATGGCAGCACTTGATGTCGCCGTGTGGTAGCATGCTCGTAGTCAACTGCAAGGACGACCCCATAGCGGGCGGCCCCTCAACGGCTGCACACTCTTGTTTAGTTTATTATTATTTATTATTTTGTTTATTATTATTTATTTATTTATTTTTAGTTATTTAGTTTTGATTGGCCATTGAGAATTGTGCCGCACAAGACTGCTTATAAATGGATTGTGCTTTTCTGAAGTGCATTGTGTTGCATTGCTGTATGCCGTTATTATTGTTATATTTAGCTAAATTGCTACAGCATGTTCAAGAAAATTTTGAATCATTTAGATCTGACTTATTTGAAATTTTGTAGGTTTTTTATGAGTTAACTACAGCAAGACTAAACATTTAGATTGAATCATGGTTGTGATATACCATTTCGCCGTTGCCTAGTTTAGATCTCTCTAATATAATGATTTGTATGACTGCTACTTGTACAATATTCAGCTGTGGAGGATGAATTTAAGGAATTCGATCAGTCAGAACCAAACTGTGTTGTGCTTGGAGATGCCACAACATCGTTCACTTATTCACGTCTAAATTCAGCCTTCCGTCTGTTGTTGCAGCAGCCTGGACTGCCACTAATCACAATGGGAGTCGGGTATACTCATCATTGTTTATAACATTTTTAACATGTTATGGGTAAAATCTGTGTCTTTTTTGCATTGTGTGCAATTAGTTAACTCACTTCTTAACCAATTACAAATTTGTTCTGATTTGTAGTTTCGGTGCAGTTAAGTGTTCTTTGTGATTATATATACTTGAAATGATTGAGCTGCCTTACTTTTTTACACTAACTAGAAATTTGGGGCAAAGCCCAGTGTGAGTCCACCCAGCGCCCTACGTCCGATTGAGGGAAAATTCAGGTGGTTGAAATTCTCCTGGTAGCAAAGTCACGTGGCCCGAACTCAAATGCATTAGCATACGCAGAACGCGCAATGTCAACTTAGGGTGGGTCAACATTTGTGCCTATGACTTTTTTGTTAGTGGACCAAAGTTCACTGTTTTTTGTTTAACTCCCGAGAGAGACTTCTTGATGAAGTCGTTAACATCTTTATATGCTTTTCAGAGATATTTGCAGTCAAATTTGAAAGTTGTCCGAAATCGCAGTGAATTTTGGACGTTTTTTGCTCTCCCAAATTTTGAGGGGGCAGTGGCCCATAAAAGTTGTACCCACTTTGTCATCCCCACCTAGGGGCACATCACGTGGCAAAGTTACGTGGGGTTAGTCCCACAACCGCCGAAGTTATAAGCGTGCATTTACTAAATTTTAAGCCAATTTTAACCCCCTTTGAAAAAAATTGTGAGGGGGACCCCATCCCTGTTGTCGTTGGAGGTGCACTAGCAAGACTTGATCATTCTCTATCACGTGAAAAAATTAGGGGGCACAGCACCCCTTAGGGGCCAAAATATAGTCTTGCAAAAAAGTCGACTTGGATGGGTATGATTCCACATCGAGATTTTCATAATTAGTGGACCAAAGTTCACCGGTTTTCGGCTAACGTGGGAGGAATCGCAGTAGATCAAATATTTGTCCGACTTTGAATATCTTCATCCATTCAGGAGATATTCGTCGCCGAACTTTGAAGTCGTCTGAAATCGGGCCAAATTCTGTATGTATTTGGCCCCTAAAATTTTTTTGGGGAGGGTCCCCCTAAATTTTGGACCAACATTATAAAACATGGCCTACTGTTGATCACCGTGCAAAATTTTACACCGATCAGGTGACACATCTCGGAGATCTCGCATTGGAATAAAAATTTTTTTTAAAAACATCTGCAGTAAAACATAAGTCCGCTGCGAAAGCTATCGCTTCCAGGCAGACTAATAATTGTGCCTTTGTTACAGATAATGTTAGTTGTGATGAAATAATGTAGATAACAAAAGTTTAACTGTCTTAAGCACAGTATGGTTACTACTTGTTTGTGGTGTCACGATATTATGCAGGGTATAAAAATATTAAATTTGTTTATGTTACAGAAAGTATTACAAAGATGCTGATGGTCTTATGCTGGACGTTGGACCATTTACAAAGGCTTTGGAGGTAGAGAGCTCAGTGTTTCTTTTTAGCTTTGAAGCAGGAGTTTATAGTTTGTTTATTAGTGATACAGTTGACTCCGCTTATATGCACGGCCTTGGGACCGCAAGCTGACTTGCATGTAAGCGGAGCGTGCATTTAACCGTAGTTAGCTTATAGGACCATTGCAGTCATTTACAGCATGCAGTTACAGTAGGCGGTCATTCACGCCACAGGAAACAGTCACCTCACTCATCTCGTTCGTGGACATCAGGCCAGCATGTAGCAGCTGATGATGGTCACTCTAGTAGTGTCAGTTTACACGTCGCCTACCCGCCCGCCCGTCCATCGTCTTAATCACTCTCATAGGCCTAGACGGCACGTGGCCTAGCATTATTGGCCCGCAGACTGCCGTTTGAAGTTCCTTATGATGCTGCATGCTGCTGGGGTGGGAAGATGCACTGTAGCCCACATGATGCGTTGTGCCCACTAGCTCTGACTACCCACATAATTCTGGGGTTTAGACATCGTCACCGGCATCCCAGTGAGCGTTAAGTGGCTTACTACAGGCAGTCTAATGTGTACTGCATCAGCCAAATTGCTTATAACCGGAGTACGTCATGGCGCTAGGACCAAAAGAGCACGTGCTTATAGCTGAATTGTGCATATGTGGCTGATGCTTATAAGCGAATAACTGACGTGCATATAAGTGGAGCCGACTGTATTCAAGTTACACCTTTGAGATGATTCCAGTTGCAACCATTGATGCTGCTGCTTTAATATACCATGGTGACATTTGTTCACTATGGAGATAGACCATTAGGACAAAAAAGGAAACCAGGCATTTATATCCCAAAGAAAAAAAGATACACACTAGTGTGGATAGACAGACATGCATATTCTCACAAGCATTGTGAGATTTGTTGTCAGTAGAGGCAGTTTAAAACTGTTGAAGGCAAATTGGCTAAACAGATATTACTTTATACCTACACTGTATTTCAAAAAAACCGGACCCCGAAACTTCTTGTTATAACTTCAAGAAAACGGCTTTAATATCGAAAAAACGTTGGTACAAGCAATCTACGGGTACAGCTAAAGTTATAGTAAATGTTGTGCTTTGGCCTTGATGCGGGCTTTGAGTTGTTTCCTCCACTGGTCAATGGCCTCGTCCACAATCGTCTGTTCCAAGTCAGCCCAGACCTTAACAAGTCGCTGCTTCAGTTCAGCCGGATCACATGGAAACCGTGCAGCTGGTACTCGGACCATACCAAACTGAGCTAGAGCTGTGCCGACTAGTCATTTTACTGCTCAGCTGAATGTGTGCTACAAGGCTGAAAAATGTTTATTTTCCAGTGTTTGGATTGTGGCACAGAAAGTAGGATTTTCCGTGGACAGTTAATGACAGATGCTGCTAGAGTAAGTTGTGAAACAGATGAAACTGATGTTATTGTTGATTACTTATAAAGCAAGTCACACACGATATATAAACATCTCAGTTTGATTGTTATTATAGTATGCCTGCAGCATGGAGGCTACGGTGATCGGAAAGCCGTCTAAAACGTTCTTTATGGCTGCACTAGCCAGCATGAATGTGGACCCACAGCATGTATGTTTCATTTTATATTGTCTAATTATGTCAGTTGGTATGCCATCAGTAGCTTATTGATTAGTTAATCTTCCACCACAATGGGCGACTTCACTTTTTGACTTAGACTTTCGCTGAGCCTTTTCGCTGAGCGAAAGCTAAAGCTGAGCGCTAAAGTCTGTACTTAGACCACAGTTCAACTAAACTTTGGTCTAAGTCTACTGACT
>Ga0209367_1009914_pt1 | contig 12839 bp, 10 predicted proteins | sample WorMetLIZISLAND2_FD_187412 | JGI IMG/M metagenome (GOLD analysis project Ga0209367, IMG submission 187412) | Marine gutless worms symbiont microbial communities from Max Planck institute for Marine Microbiology, Germany - Olavius geniculatus... ... | reverse complement strand
TGCTGAAATCTACGTTTAATGCTGAAAATTTCATACGCAGGTTGTCTTGGTCTAACTCCAGCCATTTCGTCGCAATTCAGTATTGAAATGTGCGCAGCATTCAAATATTGCGAAAAATTTACTGAAAACCCCTTTTGGGAAGGTTAAAGGTCATTCAAGGTCATCGATGTTGATAAATTTAAAAAGCCTGTCACCAGTGCTTGTTATGATAAGCAGCATGTCTGTGCCTATTTGCAACCGTGTTCACGCTACACGAGATAATTGCGGTAAAATTAATAACCACTTTTAAGAGGGTAGCCGTTTTTGACGCCCGCCTGCGCCTGCCTCCTTGAACCTAGGGGGTCGGGACTTGAACTGCTAAAGTCTACGTTGAATGCTGAAAATTTCATATGCAGGTTGTCTTGGTCTATCCCCAGCCAGTTCATCGCAATTCAGTGTTGAAGTGTGCGCTGCATCCAAAAATTGCGAAAAATTCACTAAAAACCTCTTTTTGAGGGGTTCAAGGTCGTTCAAGGTCATCGATGTTGATAAATCCAAAAGGCCTGTCACCAGTGCTTGTTATGATAAGCAGCATGTATTTACCTATCTGCAACCGTTTTCACATTATTCGAGCCAATAAAGGCAAAATGACGTCTTTTTAGGGGGGTACCCCTCTTTGACGCCTTCGTTCGAGGGGAACCCTTGCACCCAGTGGCACGAAATTTTGTCACGATAAACTAGAGACTTGGGGCAGCCCACAATGAAGATTTCGTGATCCTAGCTTGCACCGTTTTGATACAGATCACGAGTGTGACAGACAGACGGACGGACGCCCAGACGATGGCAAAGACGCGCGAAGCATTCTGCTTACGCGCGTAAAAATTTTCGTTTATCGTGTTATCGTCAGCAGCCGGTCGTTGAGACGTCGACGGCTGATGAAAGACGTGAGTCCAAGCCGCGCGTTGTGAGATTTGCCGACGAAGAACCACAGACGAAGCCACAGCCGACGCCGCAGGCTGCAATTCCACCCGCCAATGCTCACCATCTTCGTGAAGAAAAACTGTGCAGCGTCTGCCAGCATTCGAAACAAGGTATAGTGCTCGATTGTCTCCTTTTTATTTTCACTTCGAAACAGTTTATGTATAACACATTCTTCTTTTTAAGCGGCCATCCTAATAGGCCGCGTTGAGTCTTTGTCGTCCACCTGTTTGTCTGTCCGTAGGCCTTCATGTCCCGTACGGCCTCCTGACACGAAAACAAAAGGGCACAAAAACCATATGTAATAGGTCCTAATAATAATACAGCATTTATTTATATATATGTAAAAAAACTTATCAGTTTAAAACTGTGTAAGGACGATGTGATGATATCATTCTTCTAAAACAGTTCTCGCATCATATAACAACAAGTCATATCGCGATCGTGACGATTTTGCAAAACTGAAATTCACGGAGTAGGTTAGTTTCAAGACCCTCTTCCGTCAAATTCTCAAACTTTCAAGACCGTATGTGGTTTTCGTTGACTTTCCAGGTTCTGAAAAAGTGGAATTTTTTGAAGTGTTTTCAAGGACCTAGCTGTGGCCCCGCTGTACGTGTAATGTCTGTTTTTAGAGGGCAGTGGAGGTGGCAGCGAGTCGGGCAAGCTGTGTCTGCACGCATTCTGCGTATCCTGCGTGCAACAGTACTTCAGCGACAGTCAGCACTGCTGTCCAGTCTGCGGTATCAGTGACCAACAGCAGCAGCGGCCGCAGCAAGGCACTCAGCCTTCACACGGCGTCATGATCGTCACCTACGACAACGCATTCCGACTACCCGGCCACGAGACCACATCACGCGGAACGATCGTCGTCTCATACAGCTTTCCACCCGGCGTTCAGCAGGCAAATTCAAAGTGTCTCAGAAAAAAACTGGCAGACTGTGCAATAACTTTCCATTGGCCGACTTTTAATAATTTTTGGCATGCAACAACATGAAGAAACTTGACGTAAATGACTGCAGTTTTGCCCACCTCGCCATAATATTGTTGTTACAATACCTTGTGAAATTCAGTATGTCGTAGTTTGTCTGTTTACAACAATAAATTCATAAACAGTAAATTCATATTGGGTAGAGCATTATATAACGTCTTTGACGAAAAATACGTCACTTCATACCTGTCTAGTTTCGTTTGCTGTTCTGGCCATTGGCTGCACTTTTGGAAGTTCATATTACGACATCATTGTCATTTTATGTTGCCATTCGACTCGCGAAGAATGCAAATAACAGACAGTGGTCATCATTGCTTGAAATCTAAACTCCCTAAATTCTGTAGTTGGAAATATTTTTGCCAGAAATCTTTGAAGTTAAGACGACGAAGTATGAGAAGAGGATAGCAAAGGGAAATTTATTATTTGAGGCTGGCATAGCACTGTCTACAGAACAAACTAAAACTGTGCATTTATTGTTTATAGGATTACCAGCCAACTCCTGGACGCAAGTATAACGGCGTGTCGAAAACTGCATTTTTTCCACTGTCAGTAGAAGGCTCGTGCATCGTTGATTCACTGCAAAGAGCATTTGACAACCGACAGGTGTTTGCGCTGGTTCCAACGGCAGACGGACAATCAGAGGAAATCACCTGGAACGGCATTCTCCACAAAACGAACATATACGGCGGACCACAAAAGTAAGGCCGACCACTTTGCAAGTTTCTGCATTATGTACGCTGAAGGACTGTAATAATGTGCAAGTTTTTCACAGAAAAGATTGAGTGCTCGAAATTTCAATTTTGTCCCTAAATTTCCCCAAGTTTTGCATTTTTGAACAAAGAATTTTCCACAAAAATAAGACTTTCCAAAACAATTGACAGCCAAAAGTTTAGGAATTCAATTGGCTGCACTGATATTGTGCACTGGGTGTGACAGGGCAGGGACACAGCAGGTTTCCCACTTTTTTTCTAGGGAGGGGACGTTACACCAGGCCCGTCAAGAGCCACAGCGGGGCCCTGGGAAACATTATCGTGGGGCCCCTCTAGGGAGAAAAATTTTTGAATTATTTTTTATAATGGTGCATCATGGTGTACTTTATATTCTTTGAGCGACGGCGGGCTTAACAAACGTCACCGGGTAAGGGGTAACTTACCCCCTACCCTCCCCTGTCGACGAGCCTGCGTTACACCCACTATTTTTCTGTAAGGACCTAATCCATATAGACAGAAGGCAAGTAGTTTAATCTGCCAGCTATAAGCCATGTTGTGTTTATACCACTTTTGGTGTAGGTCCATTAATTTGTTTTCTCGTTCTCTGTGTACAGTTGTTTGTGATATTTATTTACAGACGTTTCTGCAGCTGAAATAATTAGATTCAGGATGAGTTTCAATGTATTATAATAATTTTATTTTTGCTACACGCTGGTTTTAAAGAAGTGCAAAACAGTCAGATTGTAGAAATGTTCAGTGACATTACTTTCTGTGTTATGTGCAGATGCGGTTATCCGGATCCAATTTACTTGAGAAGAATCAGACATGAGTTGCAAGCCAAAGGATTTCAGTAACTTCACACTGTCTCAACCATTTCCAGTCACAACCTGTACTCACTGGAATGCCTTCCACTGAGTAAATAATGCTAACTGACCAGCTTTTACAGCGTCAGGAATTTCAGTGATACACCGTGTTTGAATTGTGAAAAATTAGCTGAGGGAGGTTGAACTTTTTGACGGTCGGAGACCGAAGAAAATTGTGATGTGAATCGTATGTATATATACAGTATTTAGCTGACCCCCTGTACATAATTTGGCAGTGTGTTAGGGGGATTGAGAACACAGCCGGGGGGGGAGTTCAACTTCCCCAACCCCCGGCAATTCAAACGCTGATGATACACACACTGATGGTTTATAGAGGAAGCAGTCACAAAAATGTTAAGATCATTTGTCTTGTTACCAGGCCCGTCGAGAGGGTGGGGGTAGGAGGGGGGTTAGCTACCCCAATCCCCGCGACGTTTGGGTGCCCCGCCGTCGGCCAGAAATACAAGTATGCCAGAATGTACCATTTTGAAAAGAAAAATCCAAAATTTTTCTCCATAGAGGGGCCCCGTGAAAATGTTTGGGGCCCTGCGAGAATGTTTCCCCAGGCCCCACTGTGGCTCTCACGTGCTACTTGTATATGCTGCAATATATTTAATAATGATAACAGATATTATAAATTAATATAATGCCTGCAGTACCTGTTGTGAAAAGTCTAAGCCTCCCATTCTTATAATTTTTGGGTTGGGACACCAAAAACCCTCCAAATTCAGGACATTTTCCATTTAGCTGATCCACCAAGTACAACATACATACAGAAATGTAATGTTAGTAATTTACACAATTGATATTTCTTTAACTGCAGATAATTTATGACAACTTCAAGACTGCCAAGGGCAGGGTTGCCACTCCCTGGGACATATAAAAGCTTACCCATGTGCGTGCACCCTCACAGTGAACAAGATTAATGTCATTTATATGATCTGTCACCATTTCCATTGAATGAATATTATTCATTTTTGAAAGATTTTGGACAAATCTATTTATTTTAAGACATTTAAGGCCTTCAAATTGCAGGAATTTCATTCAGCACGAATGCGAGAAGCCTAAAAACTCATCTTTGAAGACTGACAACAAGAAGCCTAGCTGTCGCTAAGATGGCCGACCATATTGCCTGGCAATCTGTGAGAGAGGCACTATCGCTGTTTAGTGGGAAAAGGGAGAGTCAGCAATGGAGGGATTAGATAGGGCATTGGTATAGCCTGTTAAACCCCTATTTTGGGGAAACAGGGGGGTCGGTGATGGTATGGTTGGATAGTTTTCAGATAATACATGTGCTACAGACAGATGACAGACGACACATCGTACCCAAGGCTGACCTTAATGGTCGGCCAAAAAGTGGTCAACTATGCAAACTACAAATGTGTATATTTTATATGGTGGAACATAACGTATATGTAATAATATATGAGTGTTTTGCATGTGTATGTGTAAAAATATTAGCTGGCAGAAACATCTGCAGTAACCTGTGAACTGTTTATATTAATTATCTACATTATCCGGACCAAACACTGTACATGAAAACTGACTATTGATACACATGATAACACTCAACTGATGTCTGTACGATTCATGGTTTGTGTGTGTCATTAAATAAAGCACAAGATTTTGTATCTCACAGTGATCTTGCTGGAAATACAGGAGGCCAAAAAATGAACTGTTTTTGAGCATTGATGGCTTAGCGACAGTTAGTAGTAGAGTGTCAAAACTTTTGGAATTTTGTTTAGAAAAGTGTATAACTTGCATATAAGCATGTTTAAATATTCTTTGCCTAATTTGTGTAAACCTTAGATTTTTGACACATAACACAGGTTTTCTGCCACAAACTGTTGCTAAGTTATCAATGCTTAAAAACAGTCCAGTTTTTTGGCCCACCCTGCACTGTAGAACTTCTAATGCAGGGCAGATCTCAAGCAGAAGCCAAGTATCTAATGTGAGCTGGGACTCTAGGATACTTGTTATCTCTTGCCAAGTGAACTTAGTGAACAGGGGAGACAATGTGTTTATCGGATTTTCTGTCCATTGTTCCATCTGCCTGTGAGCAATGGCGTAACATCATAATAACAGTGACATCATTACATGAAGCAGATTTAAATATTGGACAACAATCGTGCACCAATACTGATACACCACAATGTTCACTATGCAATAGCCCAGTAACCGCCCAACAATTCTAGGGCACTTTTATAATAGAAGCACAGGGCTTGTATTAAACGTTTTACAGTACAAATCTTGACAATTGCTTGTTTCTTGTTTGGTGAGAAACGGTAACAAAAAAAATAAAGCACACATACAAAACTAAATGACAACAGTCACTACTATGAACACCGACTCAGTTACTATCAGTTCAGTTGGGAGCTGCTTACAGAAGCTCATGAAAATACAACAAAAACGTTTTCCAAGAAACATGTACATGGGCTAGGCCCACAGCCCGTGGGCCAGGACTAGAAATCATCTCATTGGAAACAGGCCAAGCTGAAAAAAATTCAACAAACCAGACTGCACTGGATTAATGAAAAGCAACATTTGAGATCAAAATTGTCAAATTATCAAGCTCACCCAAAAAAGTGAATTTTATCTTAACTAAATGGCTGTTCTATTGCTTTCATACGCTATCTGTTTATAGCAATGAAAATTAATCCGCAAAATATCAGTGAAAAATCAACAAGCTGAGGCAGGATACAAAACAGACTCAGACAAAACAAGCCATACTGGAAAGTAAATGAAACGGCTGAATAATTTAGGCCCATACACAGCTGCGTTTCGCAATAATATTAACTACTGAGATGCTAACAGCAGAATCGGCAGAGCTGTGTGTCAGTAGGTTGGGGCAGGAAGTTGTAATTTTCCAACAGACACTACAAATCTCCAGTGGGAATTCCACCAGACAGCTGCAAATTTCCGACAGAAGCAATTACAGGTGCTGAAACTTTCAGTTTTGCCACTAAAATTTCCATATTTTCCAAAAATGGGAAGTGGAGGGGTTCCAGTCCTGGATTTTGCATTTTGGATTAAAATTTTTGAACTGGAAGATTTTTGGACAATTTTCTGATGACAGCCACATCCCCCCTGCCCTGCAGAGTGCAGAACTCTATTCACTGTTTGTTATCATCATCATCATCACTGGATGAGTGTGAACGAGCTTTCTCCAATGCACTCTCCATCTCAGACACTGTTGCTGCAGTGCTGGCATTCAACGCAGGCTTTGCCTTGAGATCTTTGAGCTGCCTCGCTACTTTGTCGAGCTTATCGATGTCCTTCAGTGAGACCTGCCCGGAACCACGCTTTGCTGGCGCAACCTACGACACATCCACAGTAATCAATGTACCACAGCAGTACTCATGATAATCCATCAGTATTTGTCTTACTAATGTGAACTGATCAAACGGATAGCGTGCAAATTTCCAGTGTGCTGGTAAAAAATTATAAAAGTCAAACCACATGATGGTATCTTTCAACAACAACAAACGATTCTCACAATGACAACAAAAACACAAGACAACAGTCATGACGATAATGATGATATATGTGACTAGTAGCCTGGAATCTGCGAATGGAGTGCAGTTACCTGTGATTTGTCAGGCTTCCAGCCAATAAAGTAAAGAATCTGAAAGACTGCCGGCACACCTTCACTGTTACCGTACTTCTCTGCATGCAATCACATCAAGTTCCGACACTTTTACTGAAAAATTTCCCGCACCATCAAAATGTTTTCCCAGTACATTATAAAGCCTACCAATGGTTAGACAAATGGCAAAATTTGAAAAGTATTTCCCCCAGAGCCCAACAGGAGATTTCAGAGAGTGTTGCAAACTCCTCTAACAGGTTCTGGGGCAGAGCCCTAGATGAAATCAAATTTGATGCGGTTTAAACCTCACAGAAGACATCCGATTGGAGGATATCCAGGATTTTCATTTTCCAGGACTTTCCAGGACCTTAAGCTTTAATTTCCAGGACTTTCCAAAACCAAACACACGGCCACGAGCCCAAAAATCAAGGCACAGCGCAGACCCACCTGTCACTCATTCAGCCCGACCCAGTCCATTTACTGCGACAGTTTTTTAGACTGGGCTTTTTTAGCCCCCCCCCTAAAATTCAAGCCTGGCCCAGCTATGCAGTAAAGGAGTCTAAATTAATTGGAAGAGATTCACGTGATGTCACATACGCCATGCATGTCACGCAGTGCAATGCAACCGACACTGCAGGTTGCAGTAAAGCAAAATGGACGAAAATAGTGAATCAAACACTTGCTGATATGGGTTGTGATAGGTTTACTGTTACCATGTTTTTAGAAGTTAGGAAACTTTGGACGAAAATGGACCGTAACACAGAACAGGCTTGAGGCAAGCCGAAAGTAGACCCAGCCTAGCGGGCCACCTGGTTCATGTAGAAGTCTAATGTATACCTGTGCACTCAGACACCCATCCAGATACTAAACAGGCCCACTGTGGACTGTAGTTACTTCACAGAGTAACACCGATGTATTACCACTACACCACATTTCCAACTGAGTAAGTATAATACTAATACTATTAAATAAAATATACCTTTATATATGGCTGCAGCAGCTGCAATCGTTTCTCTGCTAAGAGTTAGTTGTCGGTTCCATGCACAGTTGTTTTCACCCATCCCTGAACACAAGCACATAACATTATATGGCAGGTGATGCTCTGTAGTACTGCAATGGGTTTCCCATCTATAGCTATACACAACCTTTAACCGTTATAACCAAATCAGAACCCAATAAAAACCACGTTTAAAAATATCTGCAGAATGAAGACACAAAAAATTCATATCATATGACCAACATGTTGCATACACAAACAACTGCATGACAGAACCACTTGTGCGCATGGGTCAGTGGCTTGTAGACCGGGGGGCTAAAACTAGAAATTTCAAAACAGCGATGTTAATCAGGCCAAAAGATACACAGAGAAGAATAAAGCCCAATTTAACTTTAAAAAATGTTTTATTTTCTCTTCTGAAGAACAGCTACAGATAACCATTGAAGATCACATATTCGATCACGACTAAGCTACGCTGTAAGTTTATTCAAAGCAACTGAATGAGGGTTCATCAGATCCAAAATGTTTGGATCCAGTTGCATCCGTATCAAAGCTGGTTACCCAAAACCACTAAATATCCAGCCTCATATTCATCTGAATCTAGTGCACCCTTATAAGCGAGCTTATTTTCCGCATAAAGCACACAACTGCCACTCCACACATGCCGGTACCGTAGATGACTATACCAACCTTTGAGGTCATGCATCAACTCAAACATAGAAGGGTAGTTGATCACAATCTCATCAAGATCCTGCACCAGCAAACAATGCACTTCATTAAACGAATACTTTCAATCCATCACATCAGACAGTATCATATTTGGCGAACGTTTCCCATATCTGGCACAAGTAATCGACTCTGCTGTGTTGCGAAAACAACTGAATACAATTATCTTTTTGTATTTGCCACGTGGCAGCACAGTCTATTTATGAAAATGTAATCAACTGAGAAATGGGCCAAAGCTAATGTTCCCTGAAATTTTGAGCCAAGTCGGTCTTTAACTTTTTGCATAATCCTGTTAAGAAACTTACTTGCCCTATGGTGACAAAATCCGAAAATGCGATCCTGGATCCTGATGCCTATCTCGATCACCACCAAAATCTTGCACACTCCATGCTGGGCAATGACTAACCTTCCCTGATAATTTCAGTCAAATATGGATCTAGTTTTCTGTGTAATACTGTTGACAAACCAACAGATAAATAAATAAATAAATAAATAAACAGAGGCAATCACAAAAACTTGCTGTTGGCGAAGGAAACTACACCATAGCTTGCATTGTATACAAATAAATCTTAATATTAATGCAGGATATTAACGAATAAAAATGTAAGTTAGCAAAAAACATTACCTGTAAGCTAAATAACCTAACTGCTAAATATACTTCTTTATAATTTGATCAATTAAACAAATTATAAATCTCTACTTGCAATAAGTACTCAGTAAATCTGACAAATTTTTTAAAATACAGCATCATCCAAAATTAGTCCATATATAAAATTTAAGTACTTGAACGATAAAGAATTACTTATTCATCAAAATTAACAGCAGCAGTAAGCACGAGAGTTTAGACACAAAGAGAGAAATGCATACTAGCGTTAAGAGAGCAAATCCAGATCTGTTGAGCAAGCCTCCAAGGTCCTGAGGGGATGTAAAAGGTGAGACGTGGGCTGCAAACCCCTACCAGACATCCAGTCACACCTTTCATCACTTTGTCACACTAAAATACCTTCAAGCGTGCCATGAAAAATCTAGCTTACATCTCACAAACCCCCAAACTTTAAAGTTTTACAACTTATTAATCTTTCTTACTGTTAGTTAATATCCTATTACAGCTTCAAACCTATAATGCATCATAAGTCTGATTTTAGTTTTAATAATAACTGTGTTTTTATCTCTTATATATTATTTCTCTGTCACTCGCTTAACAGTAAACTCGTCACTGCAATTTGTACGCTCCTTCTTTTCAGCACTGGAGCTGTCATACTTCCAAATAAACCCAAATTAGGACACCAGGCACATAGCCAAAAAAACCAGCAGCTTTTATTAGATAAACTACTAAATGTAGTTATTTACCCACACAAAAAATCCACACCAAACATATTCTGATTTTAGTTACTTGTACTACTGATAATGAAATATTTCATTAGGTTGTTTTATGCACTTTAAAAAATATGAATCTGCAATTTCCTGCGATATTTATTCGATGCATACACCATCTAGCAGAGCTTGTTTTAATATCTTGAAACCCAAAAACCCACAGAGTTGGCCTTTGTAAAACCTCATGTCTAACCTGAAAATCCCAAAACCTGATACCACTGGGTTGGACTATTTTAACAAAAACTCTATTTTTAAAGCCTGAAATAAACTTGGTATGCTTTCATTTGAAGCAGCAAAATTTGCTGCCATAAGGCAAAAGGCTAGCGACTAAAATGTAGATTTTGAGTGCAGATGATACTGACCCCGCGTCTTTCTGTTTCGGCCAGTTGCAGAGCGACACGCAATTCATGCAACGTTTCACCACCAAACATTGCACCCAGCAAGCATCCGTCGTTCCGCAGCATCCGCCATATCTGTCAGCAACAATGATTTCTTGACATATTTCCTCACCAAATGAAAAATAATACACTTGAACCAGCTGCAGAAATTAACAACTAATTAACTGATAAATTGCTAAAAACAATGGATTAAAATTTTTTAATGATCAAAATTTGATTAAACTATTAAACTTCTTAATAGCCTAAAATGACTGATGATCACTGATCAATGTTTGTAATCTACTTTTATTTCACACAGCATGTTACAAAAATTGTTACTTGTGTAGGGTTAGTTTAACATTCTGACATTGTGAGCTCTGACTACACAGTTTGTGCAGGCTACCGCATCACCATTACTTGTTACGCTCGACAGTCCGTCTGTCTGTCCATCACACCTTTGAGCACTATCAAAACGGTGCAAGTTAGGATCACAAAATCTTCAATGTGGGCTGGCTGCCTCTAGGATTCATTTTTCGTGATAAAATTTCACACCCCTGGGTAAGGGGGTTCCCCTCGAATGAGGGCATCAAAGAGAGGTACCCCATAGAAAAAACGTTGCTTTGCCGCTATTGGCTCGCCTATTGTGAAAACGGTTGTAGATAGGTACAGACAAGTTGCTTATCACAACAAGCAAATGTGACATGGGCTTTTTAGTTTTATCAATATCGATGACCCTGAAGGTCAATATCGATGACCCTGAATGACCTTGAACCCAGAAAAGAAAGATTTTTGGCACATTTTTCGCATTTTTTGGCTGCAGCGCACACTTTAAGAGTGAGTTGCGACGAACTGGAGATAGACCAAGACAACCTGCATTTGAAATTTTCAGCAACAAACATAGATTTTAGTAGTGTTAAGTACCAACCCCCTAGGTTCAAGGAGGTCTGGGCACATGTTAAACAGGGGTACCCCTCTAAAAATTGGTTATTTGATCGATATTGGCTCGTCTAACTTGAAAACAGTTGCAGATAGGCATATACATGCTGGTTATCATAACAAGCACTAATGACGAGCTTTTTGGGGTATCTACCTCGATAACCTTAAATTACCTTGAACCCCCAAAATAAGGGTACAGAGTGTACAGTAGCTTCACTGATAGAACATTTGTTAATGCTACATCATGCCGACATGACAGACCTGTCGTAGTGTACCAGGCAGATTGTTGACCCAGTGCATGCTGTAACAGCACAAACACTCCAACTGAATGCATGTTACAATTAGAAGTACTTAATATTATTATTAATAATAATAATAGTTTAATAGCCAAGACAATGTTCATGGCACTGCTGTCGTTGTGGGACTGCCACTGTGAGAGTTCAGCAAGTTCATTTGATGAATGTAGTATGAGTGCCGGGTGGCCACCGACCCTCGGACTAAACCAATCAGCTGGAGCCACAGATCCGCCTAAACTGACAGTTACAGCGCTACACTCACCATCGCTATTTACCATTTGTTACTACTCAGCCCAAAAGCTGATACTCATTTTACCATTCCACAGAGGGTAGAAGGCTGAGTTGACTTAGCTGGCTGGTTTCATACCGAGATGGTTTACATGCCTACAAACAGTCACCCATCCAAGTACTAACCAGACCCACCATAGTGAGTAAGTGAGTGAGTGAGTAGGGTTTAACATCCCACCCGACACAGCATAGATCATTTCGGGCACAGCCTTTCCAGGCGGAATGGAGACATAATAACGGAACAGTAAGTTTAACCTTTACAGAAACACAAAATACAACTAGAGATTTGGGGCAAAGCCCAACGTGAGTCCGCCCGGCGCCCTAAGTCTGATTGGGAGAAATTAGAGGGGGGGGGTAAAATTTTCCCGGCATCAAAATCACGTGGCCCAAACTCAAATGCATTGGCATACACAAACGCGCATTGTCGACTTAGGTTAGGTCAACATGAGCGCTTATAACTTTGTTCGTAGTGTACGGAATTCCACAAATTTTTTTGTTCAACGCCGAAAGGATCGTTCTCGTCAACGCCGTTTAGATTTTGTTGCTATCTTCATTGATTTCAGAGATATTTGCGCTCAAACTCGAAAGTTGTCATAAAACGTACTAAATTTTGGACGTTTTTTGCCCTCCCAAATTTTAAGGGGGCAGTGACCCCCAAAAGTTGCACCCGCGTTGTCACCCCCATCTAACAGCACGTCACGTGGCAAAGTTTAATAAAGCTACTCCTCCTGGCTCCAAAGT
>Ga0209367_1009912_pt1 | contig 12840 bp, 5 predicted proteins | sample WorMetLIZISLAND2_FD_187412 | JGI IMG/M metagenome (GOLD analysis project Ga0209367, IMG submission 187412) | Marine gutless worms symbiont microbial communities from Max Planck institute for Marine Microbiology, Germany - Olavius geniculatus... ... | reverse complement strand
CAGTTTACAACTGTGTGTAAGGACGATGTGATGATATCAGTCCTCTAAAACAGCAAAAATCATTCGGGTAACCTTAGATGGGGCTATGCATAGGACGCCATATGCATAGCCCCATCTAAGGTTACCCGAATGATTTTTGCTGTTTTAGAGGACTGATATCATCACATCGTCCTTACACACAGTTGTAAACTGGTAAGTTTTTTACATATATATATCAAATGACGTCAACACGCAGTTTCCCAAGTGGAAGCTGCCCCACAGTAGCAATTACCCATTTTGCTCAGAGCGGCTTGCAGGCGTCAAGACTATATGACACCTAATCGCTGGTAACCAGTGGCCCTGAGCAATCCGGGCGTATTTTTGGATGTTAATATTTTCGCATGAGCGACTAGACGGATTACTCGACGTGCAGTTGTTGTTGTCAACAAAACACTTGTGATGATGCGGCGGCCGAAAGATTGGCTACAGAGCCGCAAGCAGGTGCGTTGATCACTGTGACGGTCTGCTAGTGGTGGTCTAGTGGTGGGTGGGTGGTAATTCGTCACCGGTGACCGATAAGGCCTACCATGCGGCGTGTGACACTACGCCGCCGGCGTCACAACAACGTGCGTCGATGCGCGTCTAACTATTGATTGCGTCGATCGTTCAACGCTCACTGTGGGAACTGACACACACTACTGGTGGATCTAGAAGCTGAAAACGAGGGTACGTGGAATGGGGTTCTGTGGGCTTAGTCTCCAGCGGGGTTCAAAGCAGAGCTCCTGATCAAGGCCCCTTAATGCAGAAAGCGTTTTGGAAATTACTTACAGTATTTCTGCTTAAATGTTTAAAAAAATTTTTTTTGGATACTCTTCAGCCGACCGTATTTAAGTAGCGGTCGAGCTGCTGTCATAGTTGTCATCCGTCTGTCGTCCGTTTGTCTGTCACGGATGTATTGTGGCTAAACGGTGCGAGATAAGGCCTAGGTTACTATTTATCATTAATAGGAAGTGGCATATTGTCTTTCAAATAACATAAAAATCATTGACATTGAATGACCTTGAAGGTCACTGGCAACCAGTACGGTCGGCTATCCCAGCGACAGTTGGGCTTCTTTTTAATATTTTTGTTATGCTCACAGGCTGCTTCAAATAGTAATATGCTGTATTGGCCACTGCATATGACTAGAAGAGGGACGTAGCCGGATTGCCCCCCAGCCCTGGATCCGCCAGTGACACACACAGCGTAGTAGTTTTTAACGGTAGTTAACTTTCATTTCAGCACAGAGTGACAGGCAGCCCCAACCTCTTCTTGGCGCAGATTATTTTATTCGCGTTTAATTCGTTCGCAAAATATGCCGCTATATAAACGTATTTAATTGATCGGTTGCTTCATTTATCGAAAAATAGGCAGGTAAATCTGGATGCCGCAGAGAAGATAATAAAGGCAACACAGAAAATTAATCAACATATTTTCGTGTACAATATCACTTGCAACTACCGCCTTCACTTCGGAGATATTCTTTTAAGCTTCAGACTTCAATCATTGCGAGCAAGTCCCCCAGTATCACAGTGATCCGTCGAGTGTACGAAATGACGTAGCGACTAACGACACCGCCCCCTGTCGGTCAAACCGATTCACGCTCGCAAAATACACGTCGCCCGTCTCCTAAATGCACGTTTCGCACTGACCGCTGTTAGAATTTCGGGCGTGGAAGGCATACCGAAGGAACGCGTCAAACCTGGTATCGATCAGTTCGAGCTGCGAACACAAAACGACGGATGTGGTGCGAAACGTGTGCTCTTTCTGCATGTCGACTGAGTAGCTATAGACGACGTGTAGTAAAATACGGGAAACGTTGGAGCACTGCAGGGCTCATGTGCGGGACCGTGAAAGTTGAATGAGTTTAGCCTCGTAAAACTATTTTATACATTTGGTCTATTGTGACATTCATCAAAGTAAACTCTTGTCATAAAGTTCATTTAATGACGGTATGGTACAAACATAATCTTTATTTTTAGGCCTATTATTATTGGGGTTACATGTATTATTACTTCGCTGTTCGGGTTTCTTTAAACTGACGTGACAGCGATTATTAAGTAAAACACTCTAAAATGTCGTTCTGCGGTGCTACCGGAGGTAAACTCGCGGCTTCGCAAAAATGGTTAGATGGGCCACGTGCATTGAAACTATGTGTGAATGTTTACGCCGAATCCAGATTTGCCTCCTTACAAGCAGTTTTCGCCCGGTGCCCCCGTGGCTGCAATGAACAAGTGCATTAGCTGAGAAACTATTGATTTGGCTAATGTGCACGGTATAGTGGCATCGTTATAATTGCCTCCGTATCATACGTGTAAGCCTACTCTATGTTATTGGCGCCGCTTCGGAAACACGGAAGCTGGGCAAGTAAGGTACCAAGGATTATCGCCATGCCACAGTGACGTGCTAACGACTTTGAAAACTCTTCTTAGAAGTTGCGTCGTTTGTTGAATCGCCGAGCCCTGGTCGTTGCCACGGCAACAGTTCTACTAACTTCAGCAGTCGATGCGCAGATTAGGCCTACTGGAACATCTGTGCAGGTGACAACGAGTATCCATAAAAGAGGCCATTACATAGTCGGTGATAACTTATCAAATGTTTTTGTGATAAATGAATCTTTTAGTTTTTCCAATGTCGTATAGGACCAGTTTTAATGTGAATTGGGAAATAGAAAACACTGCACAGGTTTTGTTGAAAAAAAATTAATTTGAACGGTATAAAGATTGTGAAAATGGGTTAACATTTTGATAAATTCATTACCGATTATGTAATGACCTTCTTTGTGGACAACGGTGGCGTCGGTGTATGTGTAATGAATAAAAATGGTATCACAGACTATAGTCAACATCCGGTTATACTTTGTCGCTCGCTATAGCACTGAAAACGTATTTATGCGTCTCCGAAGTTCGTTTACATCGACGTTTCGTGCGTGCGATATCGTGCTGTTTCCTTTTCACGTGAACGACTTCCGGTTTTAGCAGTTAAAAATAACCACTTTGGCGTTATGCATATCCGCGCACGTTACTGTAATGATGCAGATTGCAGATGCAATAACATACTGGATTGTATTTTTTTTGTTTGAAACGGAAGTTATTGAATCTTGCCGGTTAGTGGCGAAAATTTAGCTTCGTTTTAACCAGTTTTGTAAACAAGACTTTTATCAAGACCACGACCAAGACCCAGATTTTTGTTTTAAAATTAAAGCTAAGATGTTTTCAAGATCAAAATTGTTTTTAAGATCAACACTGCATTTTTATGCAACATTAAATGATTTAAAGTAAACTGTTATATAATGCACATGTGTATGGCTTAATGCACATGTAGTCAACTAGTGTCAACAAGACTGAACCTGTTGCAACAAAATTGAAATGTCCAAAAGCAGTAAATGTTAATTTGCAGCTATGGCACCACATCTAGAAAAAATAAAAGTCAGCTATACGGCACAAGATAAAACTTTGTTGCCATAACCAAGACCAAGACTTTTTATTTTGTCTTCGAGGCGCCTACATGACTAAATTTCGAAATTTTACCTGGCAGGTGTTTCGTTGCTATGACAATGATTTTGTGAAATGCACAATTGCATCTTGTCGCCAAGATTTTGTGAAAATTGCGGATGTCTACAGACTTTGCTATTTGCAAGGAGGTATATTTCTAAGGACGTGCTTGTTAATATTATTAGCTTACTTTGTTTGACTAGCATTTTTTCGTTGACAGTATAGAAATATCTGCATTCGTTTTAATGTAGTTGTTTCCGAAAACCGTGCAAAAGAATTTAAGCAAATCGTCCTCGTGCTGCTTGCAGCAGGTGAAAGTGAGACATTTGCTCGTGAAATCTTTCAACGCCACCAAAGTGCAACAGCACGGACGACGATCGCTTCGGTCCCATTCATTGTTTAAGTGGATCGTCGTCGAATGCAAATGTGACGTCGCACGCATGACAGACCATATAGCAAGCGCTATGTAGCTGCTGTAGTGGAATTATGTCATCCGGCCATTACAGAATCATACCTCTCTTAGCCGCGACGAGTTTGCGTGACATCAAATTGATTCAGCGGCGTCGGTACCACAGACGATGCCAATGCCGCTATTACCACCACCAGCACCTTTTCGACTCTTTGGCTATATCGCGTGACGATTTGGGGCTGGGTTCTCGCGTAAAACGTGACCCTATTGGGCTACTTTATTTGGGCGGCGAGACGAGTGAATGGACCAACCGGAAGGAATTTTCAATTTTTATCAAAGACGCGTTTATCAGTCTTGGTATAGAATAGGCCTACATGCATTTGTTAAAATCATGAAGCTGGGTTCCAAATTTTGTACAACTTTTACAACGATTTTAAACCTGACCCCTTTACCTTCAAAATCTAATCAGATCATCTTTGGCCTCAACTACTTTATCGACCAAAGATGTCGTGCTGGCAAACTTAACTTGACTAACGGGCGCACTCACGGAATAAATGTCATAACAGTACATCTTCTATAGCCGTCTTTTCTCAGCGTTTTTGTACAATATTAAATATTTGGATACGGATACGGATAGTACGCATCTTTCTTTTCTCGTGAAATGTCCCCATGGCGTCAGTTCTTTTAACGTCAAAACCAGTCGTCACTTTGCGTTCGCTCGCTAGCTTTACCTTTCTTCGTTCCACTTTTCTTTGCCTTCTTGCTTTTTTTGCGTGGCTTTGGTCTGGGCGTCAATTTCGAGATGGAATGGTAGCTAAAACGTCCGTAAGTCGGTTGTATCGGTACTTGACTCTGAAGTAAAGGTAAATACGTGAGACATTTTTCTCTGCACGGCCATACTCGCTTTGACGTATAGATGCTTTAACCTCAGGATCATTACTTTCAAAAGGTTTAATATTTGTATTATAATTATTGTTATAACTATGATTACAATACATTTAATAATAAGGCAGTTTTATCCGTTAAATCTAGACCGAAAAAGACACAGTATTGGAACAAGACGGACGAATGTGCTTTAGCCAATTCTGCGCTATAACACAGTCCCAGTATGCTAAATCCCAAAAATTTCATCTCCATTCAAACTCTAGTCGCAGTACCAAATCGTCCCGGCCAAAGATGCGACGCAGGCAGCAGAACATGGTAGGTACGTGGCTGGAGAAGTGTTCTCGTGTCGCTTCGTCCAGAGCGTTCGTGCTGGTCCGGCTAAAAGTGCCATTCATCACGGTCGAGTCCAGTCCAGTCACTCTGCTGCTGCGTGGTGACCGGCGGCTTGTAACGACGTCAGCTGACAGGCGCCGTGCCGTGTGCTGTGTGTGACGTCCGCTTTACACAGTCGCCCCGCGCTAATGCTCTCATGACCGGCCCGGGACCAACCGAGAAATCTGGCGTCGATTCTGTATGAAAAATTCCTTTTGTGTCACCATGGTGCAGTAGTTTCGTGGCAGGGACAGGAAGAGCAACTATCCAGACTCCCTAAATTTTAGCATGTCGGAAATGTTTTTGGAAACTGTTCAAATTTGGGGCTTAAAATCTTTCGTTTGAGGGAATTTAGAAGCAGAATTGAAATTTAAACATTCTCGTGTTTTCTTTCAAAAAATTTGCAGCCATCTGTTTAAATTTAGTGTTATTTTGGAAAAAAAATACCTATAAAATGAATTTTTTTCGATAGGCAAAAATTTGTCGAAGCAATTCTCCCATGTCCTCTGCCACAATGCCAGTTTTGTGAAAATGGCTAAATACATGGCGCTAGATGTTGTGTGTTTGTAGTCGCTGGACTGGCTCGGCGTACAGTCGTCAATGACGTCACTGATGACGTCAGTGCAGGTGCGCCCGGGGTTTCCCCACTGCCGTCAGCAGGTGGCGGTGCGTGCGGCCAGGCGTCAGGGTTCCAGTCCCTGTCTGCTACCTCTGGTTACCTGGCCGCCGTCAACACAGACACCGCCAGCGGCAGCAACTGTCCGTGGCTCATCACGGCGCGGCCTGGTCAACGCATCACCGTCGTAGCATACGACTTCGCCTGGCCGCCTGCAGCCGCTGACCCGTCTACCGCGCCTGCCGACGACCCACGTGGGTCATCTCGCGGGTGGCCAGACTTGACAGCGGGTCACCCGGCGTGTCCGATGTTCGCGACGCTGGAAGAGCGCGGCACAATGTCAGGTGGAAGGGCCGTCAGATTGTGTGAGGTCCGACATCGACGAACCGTTGTCTACTCGTCACTCGGCCACGAACTCGTCATTCGACTCAAGGCACCTGACCTCAACCACACGTCCGCACGCACTCAGCGACTGTTCCTCCATTACGAAGGTATGCACTTGGGGCGGACCGAGGTTTATGACAAACACGATAAAAAATTGTGGCATGGATTTTATTTCTTGGAACATTTGTAAAATTCACGTTAAAATGCTCGCTTTGAAACCACAAACTTCCAGAACTTGAAGCTTTGTTGGCAGGTTGAAACGGCGTAATTGTGAATCTGTGACTAACCGCTCGCGACAGCAGAAATGTGGAAGAGTCTACATCAAGAAGTGACTTTATCATACACATTTTTGTTAACATTCAAAGCTAAACTTTTAAAATGTGTATTTTTATTATTTTTCTATGTGCTTACGGGCTTATGCAATATTCACGTAAAACTTCCGCATAGGCCTTATGTACGTAAATTTGATGACCATCGTGGCATCATGGGCAGGAAGGTGCAGTTTTCAGACAGACACTGCAAAATTTTCGACAGAATTCCGACAAACAGTTATTTTTAACAGAAGAAATTATATGTGCTCAAAATTTTTATTTTGCTTTTAAATTTTGTTTTCCCGAATGCGGGCTTTTAGTTCCGAATTTTGCTTTTTTGGACAACAATTTTCCCACAAGCGGAAGATGTTCTGAGAATTTTTCGACAGCCCAAAATTTAGCTGAGAGGGCAGTTGCCGCTTTCTACCCCTTGCCACTACCTCTCTGATAATGACACGGTGCTATTCAGGGGTGATGGCATGTGTGTTACAAACAGTGACGGGATGTCCTGATGTGGTTCCACCCGCTGATGCGTGGCTGTTTCGTAGTGGCGACTCACTGGTTGTCTCGTGCAACTTCACTCTGAAGCGCTGGCACATCGTCTGCAACGGCAGAGACTGGGTCGGGTCGTTCACCAACTGCACCGAGCCTCGCCGAAGGCAATCCGGTTTGTCACGTCTGAATACTCTTAACCTCGCTACAACGTCAACTTTGCGAATATTCGAATGTTTGAATATTTGGTTATTGAGTATGATTATTTTGCTGCTTATAAACATGTTTGCCTTCTAGAGTGTAATATGTGATGGTTAGTTATTAATTGACGTGTTGACGATTAGTGATTTTTTCTGCTTATGTGCATTTGTCAGAGTGATTTAAAACAGTTTTACACTTAGCTGTAGGCGTACTGAGCTGTTAAGCTAGTTATAGTTGACTCAGCGTAAGTAATTATTTTAGTCATCGATGGCTGCATACGTCTATTATTTATTGTGTGACCACGGAATTACAGTGACTTTAGTCATAGGGATTATAGGAATCGTTGTGTGGGGGTTATAACGGGTATTTTGTCAGATATCCATTTCATGAGCTTTGCCGGAGGTAAATGTACTCGTCGTGCTTATAGCTGCATCGGGGGATTTGCTGGGAGTTGATTGAGCCTGAGCGACTTCCGCTACACGGCCAGCCAGCACGGTCAGTCGCTCGGTCGGATCAACGATCTATCTGTATAAATACAGATGGGCAGGATCGTCATCGGCCACGACATGAGCTTAATTCAGATGCTTTCTGTTTATTACCGAGCGATGGTCGTTCTCTCATGCATGTTGCATGAGTTGGACGTTGTGCAGTCGTTGTGTGGTGTTTCCGTGTGTGGTGTGCAGCCGATGTCGAAGTGACGACCGAAACCGAGCTCAAGCAGCAGCGCCGTTTCTCGTTCAGTAAGTAACCGCCGAGTAGCTCTCCTGTCGAACAGTTCTCGCGAGATTTGGTTTTCCACGAGACTTGGCCTGCAGGCCGTTGACTGGTTCATTATGCATGGCGCTGGCAGTATTAGATGTCGATCTTTTGTGATCGTAGAACGACCGCTGTCACGACGTAAACGATTGTAACCGCGTGTCTCTCTTGTCGCACTGACTTTTGTGGTGTTTTAGTGCAAAGAAAAATAATGTTATTAATGCAGAAAAATATGTAAAAAACCGTTATAAGCCGTTGAATAGTGTCCGTCGATTTTTGGGCCTAGGCCTACACATTTTTAGATCCGGACCGTGATCACTTTTTAGTTTCTAACTTCCTGCTTTGTCGGTTGTTTATGCCCCGCCCCTCCAAAAATAAAATCAAAATCATTTCATAACTTTATTATTAATTTTGCACAAACAAACTGGCAGACAGACTAACGAACTCCGGTACAACGTTACCTTCTATGTCGGCGGAGGTAATTAACTATTTGTCAAATGATATAGATAAATGATATCTGTAACTATAGCCAAGTCCTGTAAATGCCGTGTGAATTTTTTGGCCAGCCAGCAATCAGGGAATGCATAGGCTTATTAATTGTTTACTGTGCCACAGTAGTTAATAGAACGATACCATTATAGACACTTTGCTTCTTAATCTATCTGCTGATCCGCATCAACTTGGTATACAACTAATGAATTAGTGCAATATATTGGCATGTGTGGTCGGTGAATTAGGAACGCATAAATTGGTAGAGCTTATAGTACAGCAAACGCTACGAGCTACTCGAATAAGCAGAAAGTAAAATTAAGTGAGAAAAGTGTACAAAAGTAGGCCAACGGACAAAAGACAAACAGAAAAAAACGGGAAAAAGCAATAAATCAGTTATGAATTTTTGGCTCTCGTCGTCGATACGCAGAGAATTTATTAAGCACACACAAATATACTTAAAATAGGAAAGAAACGAGGACGCATCATAGTTAGCAAAATTTTTTTAATGTGACAGCTTGCTTTTCTGTCTTATAAGGCTATTGACACATTCGTGACCACATATTAAAGACATATTAACATAGTTTTTTTCTCTCTCTCTGGAAACGTTCGTGGCCGTTTAGTAGGAGACCTATGGAGGTGCGGTTCAGGACGAAATTGCATCTGCGGTGTCAGGTCTGGTATAATAGGATCGCGGCCGGGCAGCGACACCGCACACCAGTCGGTGCGTCCGTCACATACAAAGACTGCTAGTCTGGTCGGTCACACGGAGGTATTGCGGTGCCGCCGGTCGGTGCCAGTCATTAAGCCGCCAATAACGAATGAACGGTATGGAAATGAATCTAGGGGAAACGGCCAAGAAGAAAACCAAGAAGGAAGATGCTGGATCTACTTATGGAGCAAGAGGACAAGATTAAGAAGATCAGTTACGAGAAGCTGAAGATAGGAGCAGACAGCCAGGTCAGATGGCGTCGTCGTCAGTGGAACCTGCCTTAGGGCAGAGCACGCAAGAATAATAATAATAAGAAGAAACAGAAGAAGAATAACGAATGAACGGGAAAATATGACGGGACTGATGAAGAGGCAGGACTGTGCGGACTGAGGACTGAGGCGACTGAATGATGAATGTGAATGATTTTCTGCGTCCTGATATCCAACGAACGCCAACTGACGCTGACGCTGATGCTGTGTGAAGGTCTCCTGTTTGCTGTCGCCGTCGGTGTCGTCATCGGCATAGCGGTCGGTTTCGTCTTTCTGCTCATGGTCTGCCTCTGCAAACACAGGTCAGCTCTTACACCGATGTACTCTAAAAGCTTAGCTTTTTCTGGTAACCTTATCTTAAAGCTACGGAGCGTCACCTGCCATATGGGATCACACACTTTTACCTGCCACCCGACACCTGCCTTAACACCAGCCAGCTGCCTATAAATAGGCTTACGCTTAACCCAGAAAACGCTTTTGCGTAACTTGTAAAATCTTGTATCACAGTTTTAGTCGTTTTTTGACTGTTGTATTGATAACGAAAACGCAACAAGTGTATTATTTTCGCAGTATCTGTGTCAGTTTTTCATGACGTAAGCATAGTTCTTGGTACCGGTACCGATTTTCATGTTATCCCAATGTGCCAGTCACAACTGTAAAGTGTAGCGATAATTTTTTTGAATAAAACCAAACACTATGGAACAAACAATTTTTACTTAGAGTTCCGTACAAAGCATGGGTCGCTGAGTGGACTAAAGGGGCTAATGAAAAAAGTTGTCGAGACGTGCTGAATCGAACGGCCGACAATTGGCGTTGAATTTACCATGCACCGGTTATACTCGGTGATGCTAAATTGCTGGCGGTTTTATCTCGTAGAAATTGGTGATGTAAACGTAAAATAAATTTGGCTACAGACGACATACTATTTTGTAAAAATTCACACAATTTTTGCTATTAACTGTATAATAAATAATGACTCGAGGTTTCCGTTAATTTTGGTCTGTTGTCCATCTTAATAAGATCTGATGGAAACCTCAACGTGAGTTGCGCAAAGTTTTGTGGAGATTTTGTTCTGAAATAACGTAGATTAGCAGAATTATGCTGATGAAGGCTAAGACGTTTGGCAGTCATGGAACGCCGTTTGTGTAATTCGTTGAGTAGGCTAAAATTGGGCGATGCATCAAATTGGGGAAGGCTTTGTCTTCGCTCATAACTGACATTGTAATAAAATATCAGCCGATTATTCATTATATTCGCATGCATACACTACATCCAGTCAGTTTTTGCAAACAGATGATTATAATTAACTCAACTACGCTTTTATGTGACTGCACTACCTTGTAAATCTTCACTACTGTAAAAATCACGTCTGCTGTGTTGATAAAGCACGTTACTGATGTCATTTATTTATAAGCTAACATAGAAATCATATTTAACAATAATTACTTATACTGGCACCATTTTTCTGGAACCAGCGCAAAGGCTAAAGTTATGGCATCAGATGACGAATCGGTGCAAACGATAATGCTGCAGCTGATTGTGTTTGCCATATGTACGGTTGCAATGCCGACTCAGGGATCGAGACATCGCAATTAATTGATCCGGATACATCTGTTCATTAATTGGTCTTTATAGGAAATGCCTGCGAGTTTTGACAGTTGTCCATAATTTTTTCAGAACAGCAGCGGAAATCCAGGGCTCAGGTAGCTTAGACAGCATGCTGTAGTGATAAGACGTTTTGCGGTCTTACTAAGGTCAGAAGGCTGGGGCTCTCTAGGCATTACAATAAACTTGAACTATATGATTCATTGAAATGTAACCGCTATGCCTATTTGCTGATCTGTTGACATCTCGGCTATTGCTAGTGACTTCCTCGCAACGGCGAACAGAAATCGTACCGAAGAAGGTTTCGCGTCAGCGGTTGCCGAAACACGAACAAATCAGCAAATAAACGTTTTATTTCGGTGCAACATGGCCTATCATTTACTGTTCTATACTTATGAGTATACTCGTAGCATATATTAATTGCAGCGTAACAGCAGAGCGGCAGTCGTGTTGTCAGTCAATATTCATGCCATAGACACCCGCATGGGTTTTGTATTACGGAAGTGAAGTTTGCTGTGCGTTGATGGTTACGTTGCCCGAGTGATGCTTACAGGGTGTAGGCTACAATCAGTGCATCAGTTATTAGCACCAATGCAACGCACACGCAGTAGATTCAGTCAACATTTTCTCACTTAACCCGATCCAGTCTCTATTTAAGCTTAAAGTTTCAAACTGTGCTATTCGGTGTTCGTTTTAACTCGGTTTTAGCTGTTTTTGCAAACAGTTTTCCAGTTTCATCAGACGTCCTTAGTGCATGTGATTTTCAAGTCATCTATTTCATCTTAAAGTCAATTTTTTTTTTGATCGACGACTGATAGTTCGCCGAGTGATTTTACTGTTCCTAGAAGTGGGCAGTTGGTGCATACATGTAGAAATTGTAAGGACCGTATGGTACATTAAAACTATATTTAAAACCAAAACAAAACTGAAATTGATGTATGCGATACTGTTTTACGTCGTTTTGACAGTGCTTTCAGCTGCCTAAAACACGCTTGCGAGCTTCAGTTTAGGTTTAGTTTTACATTTTGGGTTATAGGCACCCACATAAGTAGGTGATCGTAGACGTGGCACTATTTTTGTGGTGACGTGCGGCGGTAAAAGTGTGCCTACATGTGCAACTGTTGCATAGCGTCGGCGACTACGTGACTGCGCGCAGGTACGCACCCCTTTGCTCAATCGACTTTGATGACTGTTTCAAGAAAAATCTCAAGACATATCTTTTTCACATGGTTTTTAATCTCTGTTATTTTGCTTAGTTTGTTTTTATGGTTTTTAGTTTTCTTGTTAGGCGTTCTTGTTGTGTTTTTATGGCACTTACGTTGCCTTAAATTTAACATTGATTGGTTTATTTATTTATTGAACGTCGCAGCAACCGCCACCCGCCCGCGCTTAGACGGTTGCTCATCAGTTGCGCAACAGTTGCACATGTAGCCTATATAGACACCAATGATATCTACTAAGCCTAGAATATATAACTCAATGATAGACACCCTGTAACACACGCACGTGGTGCTGTTCGTTGTTCAGGGTGCGCTACGGTCCGAGTTACGGCAACGGACATGCGCCGGACGAGCTGGCCTGCGCGTCGTCACGTGGAAACGGCGATAAATTTCACCACTATCATCATCGCGCCGGGCTGGACATGGCGGCGTGCGAGTACACCGTACTTCCGCAGGAAATGACGGCATCCTCGTGCGTCGGTCGCGGCGGCGGCGGACTGTGTCGATCGGAAGGTGGAGGGGGTCGTCATGATGATGTCGACAATGACGCCAGTGCTGGCGTTGGTGGTCGTTGGTACTCGTCTTGCAGCTGCCGCCGCCCTCCCCC
>Ga0209367_1009909_pt1 | contig 12842 bp, 8 predicted proteins | sample WorMetLIZISLAND2_FD_187412 | JGI IMG/M metagenome (GOLD analysis project Ga0209367, IMG submission 187412) | Marine gutless worms symbiont microbial communities from Max Planck institute for Marine Microbiology, Germany - Olavius geniculatus... ... | reverse complement strand
ATTAAAATGACGTCACGAATGACGCAACGCATTTTACATAGATAAAACTACATGACCATAGATATAAATCGGCTAGAGATGCGCTCAAGTTCGAAATTTTACTTATTTTATTTGCGGTGCACTTCACGACTTTCTGGCATCGTTATCGCATTATGACACACTTTTGGCCACCCGCTGTGGAACCCAAAATTGTAAGACTGTCGATTATAATTGTGCATATGTAACAGTAATGGCAACTCCAATGATCTTCACCCTTATTCTCCTGACAGTCATTAATCTCAGATTGCTGTCTATTAGAAGACGGGGGAAGATAAAGATTAGATAACATGTTCACTGAACGCAACCAAACAATACAACTGACATGTACAACATCCAATCACTGACAGTCAGCCTATTAACTCCTGTAAAAAACATAAAATAACAAATACAAAGATTGCAAATTAAAAGGTTAAAAGGTGGTGATATAGCTCTTAATACGAAGCCCATCTCAGAGTTACAAAGCGTCACCTGCCGTATGGGATCAAACAGTGTTACCTGCCACCAGACACTGGTGAATGCACCCCGCCTTAACCCCAGTCAGTTTGGCTGGTACTCGATTTATCTACCCCGAAGGGATAGAAGGCTGAGTTGACCTAGGCAGCTGGTTACATACCGAGATGGTTTACCTGGAAGTGCTAACCTGGCCCGGTGTAGAGTAACTTCGTTGATCAGATGAAACGTGTTACCGCTACACCAGGCCACCAACCACAAGCCACCAAATTAAGATCTGTTTCTAACTGAGCAAATAACCAAGCAATACGATTAATAACATGAAGATATTTGAGTAAGACACCGTAATCTGAAGCCATGTGTACAACCAGTGTTAAAAAAAGTCATTTTAGCATCACGTCTGACATAAATTGATTTTAGTTTGGAAGTAAACTTTTACGATGTCGTGATGCAGAAATGAAATGATGAAAAGACGACCTGCTGCCAAGATCCCTGCTGTCACGACGACTGAACTTTGACAGTCGGTAGATGGCCCAGTCATTGAGCTGACGAGAAGTCATGCCATGACCGTTGTCCAGCACGATGACAGAGTTCTTACCTGGACGCTCGTCATCTAACAACTGGCATTAACACAAACCCCAAGTGACCCTTTCATTGCCGTATCACTTATAACTAGGGTTGTTAAATGAAATTCGAATTTGCGAACTTCGAATTTCAAGTTCGAATTCATATTCATTTTTCAGCCCTTCGATATTCGAATCCAAGCATCACTAATTAGACGCAGACGATTCTGCCTTGAAAGTGGAGCGCTGTTACTTCAGTGGTGCACTGTGTGACGATTTCTTTGTTCTCTGCCGACTGTCAATTCAAGTGACGCCCGCCGCGTTTTTGCTTACCTCTCCTCTCCCCTCCCCTCCCTGCATACCGCTGCAGCGTTCAATTACTCTCCGTCTTGCACTGCGCCCCTGGCGCGTGTTGTATACTGATTTAGCTATCAAAGTGGCAAATATTGGTGGCCTAGACACAGAGCAGACATCAATCGACGGCAATAGAGCGCGACATGACTTGACGTCCTGGCTGATTGCACTGTTGATTGCACTGTTGATAGACTGCTTCTTGGAGTGTGGCATGCATGATGTGACCTTCATCTCACCCCACAGTGAAGACATCAAACGCAAATTGCTTAAGCTTCTCCACAATTATATAAACGAAGTTCAAATTTAATCCGAATTTTGGCGGTCGAACTTCGAATTTGGAAAAAAACGAATTTGACATCCCTACTTATAACAAACTAGAAATTTGGGGCAAAGCCCAACGTGAGTCCGCCCGGCGCCCTAAGTCCGATTGGGGAGAAATTTTGAGGAGTAAAATTCCCCCGGTAGCAAAGTCACGTGGCCTGCACACAAATGCATTAGCATACGCAAAACGTGCACTATTGACTTAGGGTGGGTAAACATTAGCCGCGTAATCACTGGTGTTAGTGGACCAAAATTCACCAAATTTTTTTTTATTCAACGCAGTATTAATTGTACTTGATAACACTTTTTACCGCTTGTCGATGGCTCTATTCGTTCTAGAGATATTTGCAGTCAAACTCGAAAGTTGTTGTAAAACGTACTAAATTTTGGACGTTTTTTGCCCTCCCAAATTTTAAGGGGGCGGTGACCCCCAAAAGTTACACGCGCGTTATCACCTCCATCTAGCAGCACGTCACGTGGCAAAGTTTAATAAAGCTACTCCCCCTGGCTCCAAAGTTCTCGCGGCTAATACGCTACATTTTAAGCAAATTTTTCATCAGTTTTTAAAAAAAAATGTAAAGGAGGCCCCCGTCCCCGATGAGGGTGCGCTAGTAAGACTTGGTCATTTTCTAGCGCCTGTAAAAATTTGGGGGCGCAGCACCCCCTAGGGGCCGAAATATGGCCTTCTGAAAAATTAGACTTTGGTGGGTAAACATTAGCAGCGTAATCTATGATGTTAGTGGACTAAGTTCACACAATTTTTTTTATTCAATGCGGAATTAACTGTATTTGATAAGGACGTTTACCGCTTGTCGATATCCCTATGCAGTTCAGCGATATTTGCGCTCAAAGTCGAAAGTTGTCGTTAAACGTACTAAATTTTGCGCGTTTTTTGCACTCCCAAATTTTAAAGGGGCAGTCACGCAAAGTCTCATGAAGCTACTCCCTTTGGCTCCAAAGATCCTTCATCTAATACGCTGCATTTTAAGCCAATTTTTGACCACCCTTTGAAAAAAGTTGTAAGGGGGGCCCCGTCCCCGATGGGGGGTGCGCTAGTAAGACTTGGTCATTCTCTAGCGCGTGTAAAAATTTGGGGGCGCAGCACCCCCTAGGGGCCGAAATATGTTCTTCCGAAAAATGTGCTTTCGGTGGGTACAAACTCACATCTAGATCTCCAAGGTTACTGGACCGATCTTCACCGGACTTGTTTCGCCTAACGCAGGAGGAATCGCTGTCAAACAAGTAACTCACCGATGTTGAATATCTTCATCCGTTCCGGAGATATTCGCCGCCAAACTTCGAAGTCGACCAAAATCGGGCCAAATTTTGCATGTTTTTGGCCCCTAAAAATTTTTTTTGGGAGGCTCCCCCAAAATTCTGGACCAAGATTATAAAATTAAACATCCTTAGCAGCATCGTGCAAAATTTCGTGGCGATCGGCCCACGAAGCTTGGAGATTACGCGAGGGGAAAAAAAAGGGAAAAAAACCACAGCAAAACAGAAGTCCTTCCGAAAACTATTGTTTTCGGGCGGACTAACAATGACTTCAACGAAGCTTACAATGCTGCAGTTTTCAGTTGACAGAACAGTTAACTCAGCCAACCAACTAACTGATCAATCAACAAATCGATCAATCAATCCGTTGTCCAATATCAGTGAACATATTCTTGTAATCAAAACAACAGTGTACTGTGTCAAAAACAAGCAAAGCCGTTGCCTTGCCTTTCTAAGCTTACCGTACCTGTATTTTTATAATCAGAATCCACTAAGAAACAAATAAACGAATGGATGGATGTAAAGGCATAAGCCATAATGTGGCAATTGCGGCCTATTACAATGTCAGCCAAATAACAAATCGAAAGCACATAACATTTACTGCACAGTTATTTCCCAGATCATAAACAAGAAAAAAGTATTTCACATTCAACAGTAAATATAAGATGTAATTTCATCCAGCTAACAAACAAAGCAAAAAAGCTTCATTCTTGACAAGTTAACGAACAAATACAGCAAATAAACAATCTAAAAAACAACGTTTAATGACATCAATTAGCTCAGCAACCGTGGATTATAATTAAATGAAGAAAGCTGACGAACCAAGCGAATTTCAATCTCTCGCATTCCTCTGTTGTCGGCAGTGGCTGCCAGAGCGTTGTCAATCAGCTCGGCAAATGCATACGCTACAATTCAACAAAACGCATGGACAATCACAACATGGCTCGACTAAAAAAATTCATTTTCAACTAGTTTTTATTCAAAAGTAGTTTTTGGTGCTTTCTGTTTTAACAAAACTTTAGGTATTTAGGCCCCTATTTTATTTTGTGGCCTAAAAATACCCAAAGTACAAATACCCAATAACTGTGCAGCAGAATGAACCAATTTACACAACGAATTTATAACAAATTTATAGCAGTAATAATAATCAGGAATATCCATTAATTCCTGTACTATCAAGCCTTCCAAACAGATACTGACGATGCCTGCAATGTTACGAAATTGTATTACTGCACGGCAAAAAAACCCACTTAATTGGTCATCAAAACAAATGATTCTGAGATGTTGCAAGAAAGCAGCAAAAGACGTACGAAGCGGATTCTGGCCCTCTGACGCATAGTACTCATACATTCCACCTTTGACGATGGTGTCATAATGTGGCAGAAATGTAACTCTTTCTTGAGCCTGCACTGGCAACTCCTGGTCAACACTGGTCAGTACGTATAAAGTTTCATCGTCTTCAATACAGTCTGCCAACACACAACGGACACTGCTTGAATAACGTAATTTATGGCAATAATGCGGCATCACAGGCACTTTTTAAAAATGTGCCAAAAAAGTTACAACCTATTTTCAAATGTATAAGGAAGTGCCACCAACTCAGTATGTAGTTCAATGTACACTAATAAAATCATTTTGCAAGAGGATATGTGCATTATTGGAAAAAAAAAGAACTTAAAAGCTATGTTAACAGTATAAAAACACTGCAACACTGCATTATTAACACTTTGTCAGATAAGCAACAATGATAGTTAATAACTTGCAGATGTTACTGCGGTTAGAAGGTAAACTAGAAATATGGGGCAAAGCCCAACGTGAGGCTGCCCGACACCGTAAGTCCGATTGGGGGACAGTTAAGGGGTTGAAATTCCGTTTGCAGCAAAGTCACATGGCCTAAATGCAATTGCATTATCCTATACACGTATAGCAAGCACAATGTTAAACTTGGGTGGTTCGAAATGAGACAACAGAACTTTGTTGTTTGTGAACCCAAGTTCATTAAATTTTTTGCATTCAACATGGAACAGATCAAGTTGAAAACGCCGTTCACCGCTTGTTGATATCTTGATTCGCTCCAGAGATATTCCTGCTCAAAGTCGAAAGTTGTCCGAAAATGTGTGCACTGTCGACGCTGGTTAGTTTGAAATGAGCAAACACAACTTTGTGGTTTGTGGACCAAAGTTCACAATTTTTTTGTTCAACGCGTAAGAAATAGCAGTTGCGTATCGATTGTCAATATTTTTATCCGTTCCAGAGATATTTGCACTCAAAGTTAAAAGTTGTTCTTAATAGCGACAAATTTTGGATGTTTTTTGCCCTCCCAAACTTTAAGGGGGCGGTGCCCTCCAGAAGTTTATGCGTGTTATCACGCCTACTTAGTGGCACATCATGTACGAAAGTTTCATGGAGTTACTCCACTTAGCTCCAAAGATCTTAAGGATAATACACTACATTTTAAGCCAATTTTTGACCCCCCTTTGCACAAAATTGTTGGGGGACCCCATCCCCAGCGGGGTGTTTCAAAGCAAGACTTGGCTCTGCTACAGCATGTTTAAAAATTTTGGAATGCAGCACCCTCTAGGGACCGTAATATGATTTTCCAAAAAAGTCGATTTTGTGGGTATGATTACACCTCTAAATCTCCGTGGTTTGTGGACCAGACCAAAGTTCACCAAACTTTTTTTGAATGTGGGAGCAAATGCCGTCGATCAAATAGTTTTCCAATTTTAGATATCTATATCCTTTCCGGAGATATTCACACTCAAAGTGGGATGGGGTGCGAAATCGAGCCAAATTTAGAATGTTTTTGGCCCCAAATTTTTTTCGGGTGCAGACCCCAAATTTTTGGACGGGAATTATAAAATTGAACATGCTTCTGAGCATGGTGCAAAATTTTGCAGCGATCGGCCGAGGAACCTTGCATTGAAAAAATAAAGAACTGCTGTGAAACATAAGGCCTTCGGGGAACTACTGTTCCAGGCGGCCTAATAAGAAACTCTAGTCTAAAAGCACGTTTCTTCCAAGATTCCATGCGGCAGCTAACTGGTATGATCTAAGTATACCCTAATTGTCCACGCTAGAGAAAAAGTGAACCTGCGGTGTAGCATACAGACATATCGTTGCCCAAATCAAGCACATTAGGCTTTCAACAGTGCATAAACTACTGATTATACCCAAGATGACAAAGAACAAATACTTTATGTTAATAATATGTGTTATACAAACTATTATATAATAGAAATAATAACGCAACATACTATATGTGATATCATTCTTTATCTCTTCACGATTTGTAGTTGTTATTATAAACAACTCGCTGTCATTGATGCTAAATTCCTGCACAATAACAAAACAAAGCAGTCACACACAGTCACTATCAAATATGAGACTTCAGCTGCAGGATAGTGTTGTGCGATACCTTCAATAACTTGATAACTATCGTGAGTACCGACGTTTTGATACCAGTATCGAAGAGGTCTCGATATATCGCGATATATCGTGGTGCCACGATACCATCAAGTATCGTAACATGACAATACCTGTTTCGACTCCATGCAATCGCTTTATTATTGACTTATTTGCACACTGCGAGTGTGTGACAGTCAAGAAAATAGGACGTCACATTAAAACCACTCTTGTAGGCCTAAGTTAGTAATACCAGTATGTTTGCAGTTTGCATATGCTTTGAAAAGTGTTTTGTCAAAATGGCGCATCTCTATTTCATTGTGGTGTTTTGTCAACTTTCGTGATCTAAAATCTAACCGCGGCGCAACTGATGGACACGCAATGCGAACGTCTTATGCACTATATATGGCCGCTGATGACGAAGTTTTGCACTGTCTGTCATGCGTTGTTTACATATTTTAGATTATATACTAGTTTTTGCAAAGTTTGCTGCAGCATTGCATAATGACCAAGGAACAGATTATTTATCCCTGATAATGATCATAATCAGGGTTAGAATGATACCAAAAAAATACCCAATACCCAATATTATTGGGTCTTGCCAATACCAATACCCAATGCCAATACCGGTATTGGCTTCCTGCCACGTTTCCTGCTATAGCTAGACATGAGAGGTGAAGTGCATTGTGCTAACCGTGTTAGTCCAAGGGTGTTAACTAATTAGCACTAGGATCTGTCTGGTCTCCTTTGCTGGCCCCTGCATTCAGCCCACCATTTGACTGGTGCAGTGTCCTTTCGCTCTCTGTCCATTTTAATTGCCTCTCAGCCTATGCCCTTGCCATGACTTAGTACACACTGTACTAGCCACATTTGATCCTCACTGCAGGGCAGTGGCAGTGGCAACGTGGTATCAAATTACCTCATGCAGCACACTACCTAATAACGGTCTGTCTCACATGTGAGTGGGCCAGTAGTGGCAACCACAAGAGTGCACAGTGGCTGGCAACGGTGGTGTGAATGTCTGTGACTGCTCACTGATCAACAAATTATACAGCTTACTCAGAGTTCTCACGCCTCTGGAAAGTCCTGGAAAAAAATTCCTGGTTAGTTGATGAATTAACTGGGGCTTCAAGATAAACAACGTGCAGCACTTACTCATTGAAATACAAAAAAAATAAAATTTCCTGGAAGAACATTTGTCCTGGAAAAGTCTTGTATTTTTTTGTCAGTAAAAGTGTGGGAACCCTGCTTGCAACACTAACCTATGTATACACTAGAATCTTCAGTGAGTGAGTGTGAGTGTGGCATTAAAACAGTTTCCAGTTTGACATGTTTGAAGCCGATCAGTGCAAAAATCGTCCAAAAAACAGATTTGTTCTAAAATCATCGCAAAATAATTGACAAATGACGTTAACTCAATTCAGATGATCAGTTTCACTGTCAAACATAAATTATAGTAAGACTTATATATTTTCTAAGTGACGGCGTCCCCCTCCAAACGTTGCCAGGCTTGGCAAAACTACCTTCTTTCTACTCTTGACGGGCTTGAGGACTAACATTCTATATGCACTTCCGGTATCGCGATAGTATCGCAATACTTGATACCTGAGATGGTATCGTTATTGTGGCTCCAATTTCAGGTATCGCATAACACTACTGCCAGGTCACTCAACAGTGATATAGGTCTTCAGAAAGAAAAACTGCATAGACTATCACAAGCTTCCCACCAGAATGTATGAAACAGCCATCTAGGTTAGACAGTGTTAGACTGAAGGTTATGGCTAGACTTAGTACTCGAATGCGGAAGTTTTGTGACAGAACCGAAATTGTGATATGGCGATCGGAACTGGAGCACCTGCACTGACTGATGCATCAAGGGAATTGTGATAAACCGAATAAACAAAGCTACTGCGGTGGTAAATGCCACCATGCTAGACGTTAAAATTTGTTAAAGCAGCGGTAAATATCGAATCTTACGATCTACAACCATACATGCAACCAACTTGGTACAGTAAACCAATTACAGTGTAGAACAGTGATGGTTCAAAGTAACAGCATAGCCTATACGAAGCAAACATCAAGCAATCGAGGAGCAAACGAGCTGGCTCAAGCAGGCCTATTGGAAACCCGCCCTCTGGCTCAAATGTAGGCTTAGGCTCGTAGCCCACAGCTGATCCTGTGTTATATAGGCCTTCCAATTACAACCCACCCACCCTCCTAATTAGCATACTAATTACCACAGAACGTCAAGCTAGCTGCTCGATGTTTGCTCATCATGTACACACTCTACAACCAACTCAGAGGCTTCCATAAGAATACAGTGTAATCACAGGAAAGGGTTCAGATTATGGTTAGGGTTTGGATTAACATTCAACAGCTGCTTGCCATTTTACGATTGTAAACAATAATAATCCTAATAATAAAGATGTCTGTCAAGTTAGTGTAAATGCAGCATGTGAGAAACTTCATGCTGGTGTGAAGTTTCCTGGAATGCTGCATTCACATTATATTTTCACCCTGTGATCAGTGGGCACCATACGTGCAGCGTCAACCACTACAGCAGATGGTGAATGTACCATGAAAAGTTGACGCTAAAGTTGACGCTGCATGCGTCAATTTTCATGCCAGCGTGAATTTTCACTTTGGCGTAAAGTTTTCACACCAGCGTGAATTTGCAGCATAAAAAGTTCACGCTAGCGCAAAAGACAGTGTACAAATTTATGCTAGCGTAAAAACACTGACGCTGGTACAGTGCAAGAAAAAATGACGGTGGCAGCATGAAAACTTCCCACTAGCAGAAAAACTAGCGTGAAAAGTTCACATCAGCGTAAAAAGTTTATACCAGCCTGAAAATTGACACTGCTACAGTGAGAGAAAAGATGATGGTGGCAGCGTGAAAACTTCACGCTAGCGCAAGGTACGTTCACGATGCTGGCGCGGTCGACGCTGCACGTACGGCGCCCATTGATGGCAGGGTGAAAATTTAACGGAAATGCAGCATTCGAGAAAAATTCACGCTGCATTAACGCTAACTTGACAGACGCATAATAAAGGCTAAATCTAATGCGGCGGTAAATACCGCTACTATAAACGGTGAAATTTCAATAAACGAAGTCTCCAATGAACCACGGTACGGATTTACCGCCACTTTAGTACGTTTTCGATGCTTCGTGGGACGCCATTTACCGCCGCAATAGCACTGTGCAAACCGAATAGACCGCGTCGGTACCCCGCGCCGGTAGCACTTGGCATCAACCGGCTTGACAACGGTTTTTCTTTACCCTGCGTATTGCAGCCAGCAGGTCGCTAAATGTTTCCACGTCGGTCTTGGCAACAGACGCTTGCATCCCGCCGTCCATGCGGCAATCCTGCAGAAACATTGTGATTTCATTCACGTAAAACATGCAATAATAACAACAACCGCCATTTGGAAGAGTATTTAACTACAATCATTGTCTCAAATAAAATAAGTAACATGTAATAGGAAAGACATGCAGGAGTGCATGAGCTAAGGCCGTAATCGATTTAGAAAAACCGAAACCAGTTTCGGTTTTGGGTTTTGCTGTGTAAATCGATTGCACCAAACCGTTTCCGTAGGACGGAAGATTGTAAACAAACAACATGGCGAGCAATGTACTACGCAACTTCAGCGTAAATATTTGTCTGCATGAAGAAGTTTGTCCACTGAAAAAATAAATTCATCTTACTGAAGATTACCGACTTTGTGAACTGTGATCACTTATTATTATTCAGTTTGTCACGTTAATTGAAGTAACTATTAATCAGTGACGTGACGCTACACTAATGAATCACCAGTATATTCGATGGGGGGGGCGAATCAGCCAGGGGACGAACCGGCAAAGGGGCGAAAAAAAGCCATAATTCGACTGTCCGACATTCTGACGTAATTTAGGTTGCTTTGTTTGTGAGGGCTTACATCAAATTTCAAAACTATGATAAAAAAACAAGCTTGCATGATTTTGGGAAAACATTAAAAGAAACGGAGGCGCCAAAATAATGTTGATCGGTTGAACAAAAAATGCATGCAATTTGCCAAGTTATTCTGGCTCCATGATTCAAATGTTCGATGCCATTATCAGAGAAAGACAGTTGCAAAAGATGACGATAACGAAGCCGGCATCTTACAAGCAAGTAATATATGCGTGAGTTTGCGCGCCAATGGTGGCGGCCATTGGTAGGCGGCCGTCGTCATGGCATAGTCATCGACAACGCCAGCCAATCACGTAAATGACATCGTCATAATCAGCTTCTAAAATTAGTAAATGACATCATCATCAGCCGATCACCGATGGCGTTACAACTGCAGCGATGCACACGGCACTAGTAACGCGCTCATATAAAAACCGGCTCGTTGCTATTATCGATTATTCTCGCCAAGACTCGTTGAGGTCGTAGTGTGAGATTTTGAACGTCGTCAAAAACGCGTTCTAGTCACAAGAACTTCTATTCTTTCCTCGACTCAACATTCACTGATTCTTCGCCAAAATGGTAAGCGAAAGATTGGATATGCTGCATTCGTTATACGTTTGTAATATTTGATCGTATTGTCATTCATAGGATGAATATGCCGCGCCATCGTGGAGTTCTGTGAGATAGCCTTGAAATCGTTTTGTGCATTTATTTTTTCTTAATTTTTAAGCTGAATAACCCGCTCTCACGCGCTTGTAATGCGCTGATGAAGGTATGTCTGTTTTTGAGGCCAGTCTGCACGTGTAATTTCTGTAACAAATGGTACTGACAGTGATAGATCTCAAATGTATTGTAACCGTCAGCATTAGGCAAATGTAATTGCTGTGTTAGTGAAGGTTTTGTGATGTTTGTAGCGTGAGTGCATCAGCGTGCATATCGGCCAGGCCGGAGTGCAAATGGGCAATGCCTGCTGGGAACTGTACTGTCTCGAGCATGGCATCCAGCCTGATGGTCAGATGCCGAGTGACAAGACGATTGGTGGAGGAGACGACTCGTTCAACACGTTCTTCAGTGAGACTGGAGCTGGCAAACACGTGCCTCGTGCTGTCTTTGTCGACCTTGAGCCCACTGTTGTTGGTCAGTATGGCCATTTGATCTAGCTGTATATTATCAGTTTATTACGATGCATTATTCTCATATTTATCAAAGTGTACATATTTTGTTGTTGATAATGCTAGCTTGTGCATGCTTGTATAGTTTGTATTTGCTTGCAGCTGTGGAATATTAGCCCTGGGTATTCTGTGACTTCACATAGTACAGCATTGCTTACTTTCTGTATTGCTCTAGTGACAGCATTGTATATATTTCAAGATGTATTTTTTGTGGCAATCACAAATCTATGCCTGATGCAAATTTTGACATTTTTGAATTATGCCGTAGATTGCCAGGATTTTTGCAAATGTTCACTTTCATTTCAGTCGGGTTTTTCGGCATTTTTTGAATGTACAACATGCTGTATGTCTTGTTTGTTGTTTTGCAGTCTTATTTACATTTGCCAGTGTGTGCTTATAGGTCAGCAAAATTTGTTGAATGCATCTGTGTGTCTTGTATGTTTTGAAATATTTTGACTTTTCACAGTTGCATTCTATGATTTCAGTGTTCTATGTGCCTGTCTGGTGATGTAGACGAGGTACGAACCGGAACCTACCGTCAGCTGTTCCACCCGGAGCAGCTCGTGACTGGCAAGGAGGATGCGGCCAACAACTATGCTCGTGGCCACTATACCATCGGCAAGGAGATCGTTGACCTGGTTCTGGATCGTATTCGCAAGCTGGCCGACCAGTGCACCGGTCTCCAGGGCTTCCTCATCTTCCACAGCTTTGGCGGTGGCACCGGGTCTGGATTCACGTCCCTGCTGATGGAGCGTCTCAGCGTTGACTACGGCAAGAAGTCCAAGCTAGAGTTTGCCGTCTACCCGGCCCCGCAGGTCTCCACTGCCGTTGTCGAGCCGTACAACTCGATCCTGACCACCCACACCACTTTGGAGCACTCGGACTGTGCTTTCATGGTCGACAACGAAGCCATCTACGACATCTGCCGTCGTAACCTGGACATCGAGCGCCCGACCTACACCAACCTGAACCGTCTGATCGGCCAGATTGTCAGCTCGATCACCGCCTCCCTGCGCTTTGATGGAGCCCTGAATGTGGATCTAACCGAGTTCCAGACCAACTTGGTGCCGTACCCACGTATCCACTTCCCACTGGCGACCTATGCTCCTGTAATCTCTGCCGAGAAGGCTTACCACGAGCAGCTGACCGTGGCTGAGATTACCAACGCCTGCTTTGAGCCGGCCAACCAGATGGTGAAGTGTGACCCTCGTCATGGCAAATACATGGCTTGCTGCATGCTGTACCGTGGTGATGTGGTGCCCAAGGACGTCAACGCAGCCATTGCCACCATCAAGACCAAGCGCACGATCCAGTTCGTCGACTGGTGCCCCAC
>Ga0209367_1009908_pt1 | contig 12842 bp, 8 predicted proteins | sample WorMetLIZISLAND2_FD_187412 | JGI IMG/M metagenome (GOLD analysis project Ga0209367, IMG submission 187412) | Marine gutless worms symbiont microbial communities from Max Planck institute for Marine Microbiology, Germany - Olavius geniculatus... ... | reverse complement strand
TGGTGTGGGACAACCCTGCAGGAGTTAAGCCACGCTGCCCTAGATAGGCAGCGGTGGGCAGCGATAGTAAGAATGGCGTCAGACACCAACGGGCATTGAGCCCACGGTTGTCGATGATGATGATGACGATGATAATCTCCTGTGTTCGAAATTTGCAGTGTCCGTTGGAAAACTGCAATTTCTTGACCTGATTATTTTTGTTAACTGTCGACGCTGCTGGTGACAGTCAGAGATCGGTCATCCTCTGGCTGAAGGATTGTATTTGTCTGGGTTCGGGGTGGAATGTAGTAGCACCTGACAGCGGACGGCTGCGCCAGTGGTCTGACATCAGACGACGTGACACAGACAAAGATGAAGACGATGGATCAGACGTGACCGGTGTTGCTGTGTGCTGAGAAGGTGAGTGCAGCGACGGGTAGAAATGTGCATAAGCCGCTTGTCGGACAACTCGAGGTGCGGCACTTTCAAACAATTCCTTTTAACAACCAACAAGCAACATCATATGATGCAGATTTAGCAACAATTAGTGCATGAATCATACCCACAGCAATCATTTTAACTAGCTCTGCACCTACTGGTTGGCGAAATGTGGACCTTTTAACAAGTTTTGTTGCTATATTGCTACTGTAGATATCCATATAAAACTTTTTCTGACATTGAACTGTGTGGCTGTTAAACTTCCTGCCTGACAAAATATAGTCATTTTGGAGATGAGATGGTAACGACAACAAAAGCTAACAGCAAAAAATTAAACAAACACAAAAACCCAAATTACAGTAACAAACTAAATGCATATGTACACAGTGTTTCATAAAAGGCACCCTTTTTCTTTCTTTCATAATTCAGTCAAATGATGACCAATTTACACGAAATTTTTACCAGATGTAGCTGAAGAAATACTAATTCGAAATATTTGGACAAAATATGGCTCATAGTTAAATATTCTTTGCTAGTTGTGACATAATGCTGATGTCATAGTGTGCTGCAAGTACAAACTGGCTTGTTGCAACTGGTGCTGACAGATTTCCTGAATAGCTGCCCTGCGTCGATGGCAAACTTTACCTGGTTAATTTATGACAAACTGTTGAAGTTTTAACATCGTAGCCACCAAAATACCCAAAATGATCACTTTTACACCTTTCAACAAGACAGTGCACCAGCACACTCCACTTTTGCACTACCTGTGGAAAGGAGACCAAGCATAATACATGTTAAAATAAATGAAAAACGTCAATAAATTCCATCTATCCTAATCTGTGGGCCCCAAGAGCCAGTCTATTACAAGGTTTGACTGTCATGCAGCAGTGTGTCTATCAGATGAAGTTTAGGAATGTTTGTGAAGTCAAGAAGCGACTGGTACAGCCTGGATTGGTTTGGAGCAGAACATTATCGATACTGTTGTCAATGAATAAAGAAAGCATCTCCTAGCTTGTGTTCGCATAGAAGGCCAACACTTCAAGCAATTCTACTGCAGGCAGTTGAAAAATGGACAACTAGATGAACTTTCAGCCAAAGTATCAGAAATGTGAACAAAATGTGTTTTTACGTGTTATGTTAATTAAGCAATCATATTTCACTGGATAAAAAAGTGATATTTCTCTGGTTGTTTTTCCCCTGGTAGTGCAGAAACAAATGTTGGGTGAGGTGGGAAACTAAAAGGACATTTGATGGCAAGTTGTGTCAGGAATATTCGTACCACAAATTATCAAAATCTGGTAACTGGTTTTCAAGTTGTAGCCAAAAATGTTGGGGATGCTTTTTTGGGACACGGTGTAATTAACAAAAGATTCACCCATGCACAGACTAAATACACCAATACAAATTAAAACCATGTCTTAGGCGCCTTCTAGGCCATCTGGCCAAGAAATGGATTGGGCCTATTTTTCAGCTTTCCAATGACCCTGAAATGTGTGACCCTGAATGACCAAGAGATGCCATTTTGTGTCAAAATCTTGACTTTACCCAGCAACTCCCTGCATTGAAAAATAAAGCCCTCGTCCCTCTGTCATGAAATACAATGCAAATTTGATGCAAGTACACAGAAGCATTTTAAAGCTTTTATCTATTACCACATTATGATAACTATTTACATCCTGTGAACATTTTATTATATATGAAATTAAAATAAAGCATCCAAAAAATGAAAGATATAACAGTAAAATGATGCCTGAGAACACTGTAAAATGTTGACAATAACATGTATGTCATATATAACTAAATGACATCAGCAAACAATGATTACTTTTTTTCCATGGCACACGAAAACATCTAAATTAACCAAGATTACTGTCAAAAAACCGAAATAAGAAAAAATCCACACACATGCATTACTGGTGCTCATTACAAGCAGAAACTCACCGTAATACTGGCAGTTAGAATAAAATACAGATAAGATAAGTTATGCCATGACTCCAGATAAGCTAATATCACATAAAAATAATGCTAGATAGAGTCAATATCACTGTCACTAAACCACCATCACCATCAACATAATTATGCAGCAAGAAATTTAAGCCAATGCTTACGAGACGCGTGAAAGCCTATAGCAGTTCCGGTTCAGTAGTTTAGCTGAAAATTGGGGTGTTCATGCTAAGTTAATATACAAATACCAAATTCTCTATCTGGATCACATAAAGATAGTTCTGTGGTGCCACCATGTGAATAATATAGACTTGTGTCACAGCCCGAAATCGCCAAAAAAATCCATAAAACCCCCTATTTTGACGTTCAAAGTCATTCAAGGTTATTAAATTTGGCGCCAATCGAGAGCCAGTGTACGACTTCCTATTAGTGATTAATAGTAACCTAGGCCCTATCTCACATCGTTACTGAAATACAGCGACTTGTTGGCCAAAAATCGCAAATTGTGCCCACTCCCCTCTTATTTAGTGCCCTCATTCGGGGTGACCCCCTTCGAATTTATAGAAAAGCTTTACGGTTCCTGAAACTAGAGTCTTCCAGGCAGCTGACGGTGAAGATTTGGTGATCCTATCTTGCACGGTTTTTGACTGATCCACCCATGTGACAAATGGAGAGACAGACAGATGTGATGGCTAAGATGTGCTGTAGGCAGTAGCTGCTTTCGTGCATAAAAAGTAATTATCGTTGTTGTTGCTTATACAGTTTATTATAAAACATTATTTTGAAAAATGACCTTGCAATGACGATGCAAAAACCAATTCAAGTTCAAGTGCATTGAAGCACTCTGATAAGCTGCCATTCACTAATAACCAAATGCACAGTTATTGCTGTGAAATGTTGTCAGAGAATAAAAAAATATGCAGAAACACTATGGAAACAGTTCACTGTTAGCAGATCACAGCCACATATTACGTAAAACCTGACAGAGCGAGAGTTAGAAAGACCTGTTCAACACATGATGCAGGCAGCTGCAGTGGTCGTAAACATGGGAATGAGACAAACGCTGTGGATGTCTGACGACGCTCATGTGTTGGTGAGTGGTTTACAGCTGATGCTGACGCATGACTGCTGCAACGTCACAAGAAACAAACAACCAATGTCAATCAATCAGCCATACAGTAACAAGAAGCCCAGCTGTTGCTAGGGTGGGGCCGACTGTACTGGTTGTCACTGACCTTGAAGGTCATCCAAAGTTGATAATTTTTATGTTACCTGAAAGAACGCATACCACTTCCTATTAGTGATTAATAGTAACCTTGGACCTATCTCGGACCATTTCTGAGATATGGCTACTTATAGCTTGAAACATTCCATTACATAGTGCATTATGACCCTTCAAGGTCATCCAAGGTCATTGCTTTATATGTCACTTGAAAGCCAGTATGCGACTTCCTAATGGTGATCAATGGCAACCTAAGCCCACCATTTAGCCACAGTACATCCGTGACAGACGGACGACGGACGAACAGACGGATGGATGACAATCGTGACAAAGGGTCGACCTTAAGCTTATAGCTTAGCCATCGGCCCAAAAAACACATGATCTGTGTCAATGTCCTCACTAAATTTATATAGTGCAATATCACAAATCATAGATTCTACTGCACTGAGTACACTAATATCTCGCAAAAAGTATAGTTATAATCCATGCCTAAAGCTACTGCTGTAGTGCAATGAATCATGGCAAATGTCCAATCTAATGCCTCCATTGCCAACCCTCCCTTTTCCTCTAAACAGGCTGAGGCATACTAAACTGACCTCCCATTCACATCTGCTGGCCTTTAAACACTAGTGTACAGTCGGCCTTGCCTAACAACAGCTGGGTTTCTTGTTTTATTTCAGCGCGAGCATTTTTTGAATTAATACAGCCACTGACGCAACACTAATGGTGTCCAGCATGTATGCAATTTTAGTCGAGCAAGCAACAGAGATCTGCCCAATCTCTCCCAGGAGCTCCTAAAAGTAGAATCACAGACCGTCAGTAACTCAGAGCAATCAGTAATGAATACCTCGACTCGGGACTATCCACCTCTAGGCCAGAGTCTTCCCGCGCATGTTCTGTCGGCGCAGCATTTTTGCCGAATGACGAAAACTGCCACAGACCACAGCACAATTACACAGTGTTAACATATATTTCTAAACATCTTTTTGCCATCACTACTTAGAGCCCCAAAGAATGTGTGGCACTGTGTGCACGTGTACTGTTTCTAACACTTAAAGATAAAGGTAAAGGCAAAGTCCGGTGCTTGCTACAGCGCTTCTTACATGAGACAAACTGAAGACCAGAAGCACTTTTACAATCTTGAAAGTGGCAGCAGATTGGCATGAGTTAATGAAGTACCAATTTTCATTTTTAAAAATCCTAACAAAGCCAGATTTGTTGGGATTAATGTCTTCAAATTCAAAAAAAATCCAAAGTACTAGAAGTATTATCGGTAATCCAATACTCCAAGGCGGCAAACTCCCACAATGTGTCAGTGTCACCATTGTGGCACATGCAATACAGTTTCAACAGTCAATTAAAAATTCTTTGCATCACAATACATTCTTACCTGAGGCTGTGAAAGCTGATGTGACTCTGCAGCATCACTTGACTGAGCTGAAGGTTGCTCAGCATCAATCGATGCACCTTTCTACACAGAGCAACAAAATATCAACTGATGCAACTATACACTTCATGCTTCATGACTTCATGCTCTATCGGTGTACCCCAAGGATCCGTCCTGGGGCCACTACTGTTTTCTGCATATACGTCTCCTTTGTCAACCATCGCCAAATCTTACCAGGTCTTTCAGCAGCAATATGCAGATGATACGCAGCTCTATGTCACTTTGTCGCCTATCAATTATTCCAAATGAGCTCATCACACTCCAGTCGTGTCTGAGCTCACTACATGTCTGGTTCTGTGAAAACGGCATGGCACTCAACCCATCCAAATCTGATGCTATACTTTTTGGCACCGCTCAGCATCTGAAAACCATGTCTTCTCTTACTTCTGTCAAAATAGCGGATTCTGCGATACAGTTTTCTGACACAGTCAAGATTCTCGGGGTTACACTTGATTCTAATCTCACCTTGGAATCTCACATTAAAGCGATATCTAAGTCCTGCTTTTACCACATACGTTCCTTTAGACAAATTCGTCCATCGATGGATCGTTCTATGGCCATGGCTGTTGCTTCTGCTTTGGTGTCGGCAAGGCTTGATTATGTGAATTCGATCCTTTTCGGGTGTCCACAGAAGCACATATATCGCCTTCAGCGAGTACAGCACGTACTTGCCCGAGTTGTAATGCAGCAGGCCTATCGTTCTTCTTCATCGACTGAACTTTTCAAACAACTCCACTCGCTACCTATTGAATGGCTAATAAGATTTAAACTTGCCACCTCAACTTATAAGGCACTGCACACTGGCCATCCACCTTACCTTACTGATCTTTTGCAATATCATAAATCCTCAGTGTCCACGTGCTCTTCTACCAGTCAGTTACTTGCAATTCCCGGCATAACTCATCCTTTGGTTCTCGTTCCTTTCACGTCTCTGCTCCGAGAATTTGGAACTCCTGAACTCCTCAAATTCGTCAATGTCAAACCTTGGCTACATTCAGATGTCACTTAAAGACCCACCACTTTCAGTCAGCCTTTTCTGCCATCTAGCGTCCATCATCCTGTGCACCCTGATTCTTTCTGAGACTTTGGCACTTTATAAATCATTTACTTACTTACTTACTTACACTGTGAGTCAGAAAAGAAAACACTAAAACACCACGACTGAAGCATAGCAACAACAGACCGAAAGCATAGACACACCAAGAGAATGTATGGCAGATAAGCTGGGAGTAAGCCAATAACTACAGTCACATATTCATCAATGCACGCACCAAACGTCACAGTCATAAGGTCATTTTTCCCCGCAATCTTAGTTTAAGTGTTCAGTAGAATGGCTGTTTAAGACTGACTGAAACAAACTGGCCAAGAAAGTTAGTGAATAGCGTTATCTTTATTTGTCAGAGTGATAGAAGCTATTCGAATCAGCTAAACCGAAAACTTCACACAGAACAAATGGTGAAGAAAGCAATCGTCAGAGAAAATAACTTTTTAGCACAAGAAGATGTTAAAATTTGTAGTTAATTGCTGACGGTGACAAATGGCACATTTGAATTGAGCTACAACAGTGTGACATTCTTTAATACGCAAATAGATAACTTATTTTGTTGCTTAATCCATCCCACAAAATGCCCGCACTCAACTGGCAGTGAAGCTGGCAGCAGTAAGTACTCACTGCAAGCCGACTATTGCATATTCAAGCCAAGGCTGCAAAGTGACAAAAAAAACTTCAAACCAAATCAAGTTAAAAGTTAATCAGTTCAACTAGTGCACAATGGCAGCAGTTCCTGTGATATGCAAACTCACAGTGTCGCAGATAAAGTTCTATAAATGCAAAGCAAGGAATGATCACAATAAGGAAATGGACTAGTGGACTAGTATGAAAGTTTCACAACATGATAAAAGATGAAATGACCTGTTGTTCATCATATTGCTGTGATGTCGGCTCTTCAGTTATGGAAGCAGAATTTTGTCCACTGACTTCGACTTCTTTACTCAAGAGATTTTCTGTTCTTGCAACTGCCGTCTGTATCATACAGTTAACAATGCAGAATAAAAGGACACTGCCAAAAAGCATCTAGTAGCACACTGAAAAATCACAACAAGTAGACACTCTGGAATAGAACAGCTAAAGAAAGATACATCACAGTCGATGGGCAAAACACGGGAAAATTGGCTATTTGGCATTCAGCAGATTTCAAGATTTTCTGTGACCAGTGAAACGTTGCAGAAAAGAGGCAAAATTCTGCAGTGCTGAGGTCACTTGTTAATTAATCAAAACTGATGCAGCCTCTTCCACAGTTCACATCTGAATGCAAAAAGTGAAAAAATAAATAAGCTTTAAAAATGTTAACATTATAGTAATTTATACATTTAATGGACCAGCCAGCCCTACACAGTCACAAAGGTCACAGATAAGAAAATTGCAGGCTCATGCAGTGGTAAGTTCTCATAAGAAATGGAACTGTAGCTAAACCTCGGTCTTTATGATTGGAGCAACATGAGTCTCTGTCACACGAACAGGCATCGGAGAACTCACGCAGTCAACTGGCAGCTCGCTGTGCATAAACACAATTACTACAAAAAACTCAGCAAAACAATCATTAGATCAGCATTATCAGTATACATAAACACTGAGATGCTAATTACCAGAAGAATGGGGGACTAGCTAAAACTGGCCGAGATATGACAGGAACACATACAGTACACATGACTTAGCAGACAGTCACACATTCACTCAGTTCCTACAGCAGAAACATATTTTCATATTTATGCCTGACTTTTATCAAAAATGTGAACAAATGTTAAAATAGATCATTTTTGTGGCACGCACTATAGTTTATGTCTGACTAAACTCCTACTACTTGAATTTTCTGAAGCCAAGAATGTGTTGCAAAGAAAATCTTTAGAATTATTTGACTTTTATAGATCAAGGTCCATTCTTATGCCCAACAATGAAAACTAGTAGTGTCACACAATAAAAACAATATCAGCCAACTGACTGTCCAACCGACTTACCAAAACATACATATAGCAACAAATGTCACAAATAAATCACATATGCAGCGTTATCCCTGTACTTGTAGTAACATTTACGTACAAAAAAGTTAAAAGTAAAAACAGAATATTTCAAAACTGGTACACAACTACATATTTATCAACATCTCAGCATACAGACTGCAACAGAAACCTACCGATAGCCAAACGGTGGAAGGTCAGGGAAACTGTGCTGAACACATAAGGCCTGTGACCGTCGACGAGCACCGGTATTACCATGGTACGGAGGCGGAGCTTCCCCTTCCGGTAACCATGACAACTGACGTCGACCAATCAGCTCTCTGCCAATACAGAATAATACACACACAACTTCTATAGCAAGATAAATGACTCAAAAATGCAAAACATATTAGTAACCTTAAACAAGACAGTTAAATCCACCAAAAACAACTAAAATAATTCAATAATCAATAACCATAAGATAAGAAAACCTGCAAAGTGTATCTAAATGTCAAGAATGCACCACTCACAAAGTTGGTGAGAACGTTTCATAAACCAGTAACATTATGCCAAGACCAAAAGATACAAACATGATGCACGAAAAAGACAACAACACAGTGATTGATTATTATCATAAATAGTCAAAATTTCATGTGTATTTGTCGTCACAACACAGTCAAAAAGACAGGAACGTAATCCCTGTATATTGACATGATATGGCTGGCTTCATCTCTGCAAATCAGCGAAATGTGCTATTTCATTGTCCCTGTGTAGCTAATTCAGCCAAGTGCTATGGGCACAACCCAGGTGAAAAACAAGGACCGAACAACACTGAACTCTGGCAGCAAAGCTTGAAACGATGGCATATCTTCAACAAGACAAAATTCTGACTATTTCAAAAGTAAAACAGCATTTTTCTGAACTATTCAGAAATCTTCATACAGAAATATTCTGCTGTAGAGTTAACAGCATAGCAGACGTTCTTCATGCTTCCCACAGATAAGTCAGAAATATAATAAAAAGAAAAGCTGTGACAAAGGGGCTGAAAGACTGACCCACAACTCCTCTGACGTCGTTGGCGCATTCGATGTCTTGTACGTGGGGAGTACTTTGTCCGCAAGTTTACTGCATCCGTTCTTCACATGCACAACAAACAAATACATCGACACAGCACTAACAACAACCAATAAGATACAGTTATAGACGGTGTTTCAACAAAATATGGCAGTTGGTTTAATATTCTTTGCCAGTCGTGATGTAACGTTTGCAAGTCTCAACTGGTGCTGTCAGTTGCTACCCTGCTCTGATGGTGAAAAACCTGGTTCATTGATGACAAATTCTCGAAGTTTTACAGTTGCAGCCACAAAAAATGTGCAAAGCAATCGCATTTACATGTCTGTGGGAATAGATGGACTTTCACATGCTTGAACAAAACAATGCACTAGCACACAGAGCTTGCGAGAAGGTTGAGTTTGTGGATCACGAGATGCCTGATTTCATGTTGCCATGTTGCTTAGTGCTGGCATGATGAACAATTTTCATCAGCGAACCAGATTAAGTTCACCATCAAAGCAGGGTAGCAAATGACAGCACCAGTTGAGACATACAAGCTTGTACTCACGACACATTATGTTGTCAGCATTACGTCACGACTAGCAAAGAATATTAATCAACTGTCATATTTAGTTTAAATATTTTGAATTAGTTTTTCTTCAGCTACAACTGGTAAAAATTTCATGTAAACTGATCACCATTTGAGTGAATTATGAAAGAAAGAAAAAGAGGTTGTTTTTTATGAAACACCGTTTATGTTGCTAGTAAAATTTGGTGTAGTTTATGTCCCCATCTCATTTCCATATGACACAGCTAAAAGTGAAATATAGCTTTTTGTAAATGACGATTGATGAGTTGTTATTAGGCTCACAATTTGCCACACAAAACAACAAAATATATTAAACAAAATTAACCAAATTTAAATTAACAAGAGCCAACAAACAGCTCAATATCCACATCACATTTTCACCACCACACAGATGCCAGTCACTTACTCAACGTGCATGTATGGAATTTCTTGCAGTTGCTCATTTGTCAGACCTGCTTCTACAGGGTCAATGTATCTGTTGCACACAGAAAATAATACATTTAGCAACATCTGATCAATATATTTTTACACTAGGCGCAGACCATGGTTCCAACACAATGTCGTAAAAATAAACCTAATTCTTGATGCTCTTATGAAACATAACAAAAAGTATGCTGGCTACTCATTTCCACTAACAGGGACTAAAAACTTGAGACACATCTTTGAGGAAATCAGAAAAATCAATGACTATAATGTATCACACTGCAACAAAATACAAAATTTCACTGTAATGCATATAACCTGAAGTGCTGAGCTAGCTCATCGGGCGGTATTCTACTGGCAGATCGACTACACACAACAAAATATAAGCATGTAAAAATGATGCAGTACTATCCGTTACTTGATATGCTCACAGCTGACATCTGTTTTCAGTTTAAATTGCACAAATATCTCACACTAACTAGTTTTTTACATGCATGCTAAGGAATAACAAATTTTTAAAAAAGTTGTTAGTTAAAATTTGTAATTTATAAATTTCAGTTTCGATTGCATGCAGCAGAACACTAGAAATCACTATAAATCATACAATTAACAAACCTCCGATGTCGCTGATGCAGATTAAAGTCCGAGCCAGATGCCAATGAGCATGCAGAACTATCATACGGTAACACAAGCAAGCTTTAAAGTGCAGGATAGATCACAAGCGAAGGCAGATGAGTATGGCCAATGGAAAGTCATTCAAACGTTTGAAGGTCTCAGACATAAACGTCAACTCAACCAGGAAACTCCATCAATTCTTAACCAAGCTGCTTGAACATTCAGCTGACAGAAGTTATTATTATCAATATTAACAATAACAATGACCGACAACAACAACGATCGCTAACAGTACTCATGTAATCATCAAAATTATACTAATGATTATTTTGTCCACATGGAAACTTATCTTACAAATATTATACTGTATAACAATGGATCAGGAAAACATGTTGGTGAAAAAAGGGGTGATATTTTAATGAAAGGTTATAAGCTACAGAGGAGAAACAATTATAGCACATTTTGGAAAAAGTATTGGACATGCAGCATCAAGACAATCAGATGCTGTACCAGTCAGCAGGATGTTGAGTGAATCGAGACAGTGTGGACTGAGAACCATTCCAGTGAGCACCATTGGCGGCATACGTCAATGTCTCAGTGGAACGGTTACGCCGACGTCGCAACATGACGCCCGACTCGGATTCACTTTCAGTGAAGTCGGCTGTCGCTCGGCCCCTGTACCCAGCGCAAACATTATCACTGCATTGAAACACTATCACTGCACTGACCAAGTGAGCGAGTAAATAGGTTTGACATAGTACGTAAGGGTCACCACCCAGGCAATCCCTTACACTAGCACTGACAAAACAACGCCCGCCTACAACACTGAAGTTGGCTTTCGCTTGCCCCCTGCACCCAACATGTAGACAACGACTGCATTGACTAAGTAGGCTTTACAGTTAACACTAAGGATATGGTCTCAGTTTCGAGACCATCTTGAAATATGCTAACATTTTGTCTCGATCTCTTCTTGAACAAAATGCTCAATGTCTTGGTCTCATCTCGATCTAGGTCCAAAAGATGTGGCGCACATCCCCGGTTTACACAATACAGGTCGTCGTCATTTGCACCAGTACAGGTAAAAAATCATCAGCAAAATGTCAAACTAACGCAGTAAGCCAACACAAAAATTACAGTAAAATACTACACACACAAACATAAAAGTAAATTAACAATAAATTCACATAAGCACAACCGACCTACAGCAAAACAGACTACAACCTCGATTTAGGTGGCTTCTATGCCAACTGGCTATGAAACGAATTGGACCTATTTACCAGCTGCCAGGACTCACAGCAATGTATCACGGCAACTGCTGATGGCTAAACTATAATAAATACACTCTCATCTGATAGAATTACAGGACTTTTCACCAATGCTTTACAGAAAAATGAAACCAACTGCTACTGGACACTAATTTATGTCAAATACTACTACTAATCCATTCTCGTTATTGCTACAATAATTATGACTTCTAAGTACATTTCCCGAGTTATTTCCAGGTCAGCCTAGATACCCAAGAAAAAACCTACAATGACTGCTGCAGTAGATTCTTACAAGCAACAACGAAAGATATCATACATGTACCTAATTAAGATGAAATAGGTGTTATTTAATTCAATGCAACACCTAATTAAAAATCAAGAACTTGTCTCAGTGATATAATATATATCACTGAGATAAATTTCTTTTTAAAGCAAACTAAATGTTTACAGAAATCTAAAAAAAAGAAGCCACCAAAATTCAGTTCACTCACAAACTAGATATGCTATATCCATGCACAAGCACAATACATAAAACTACTAGTAATTACTAGAAGATAGTTAAGAAATAAACTTAAAACGAAAATGACAACAAACAGACATCACAGATACCGGTGATGTCGTGGTCGAAACATGTCTGCCTCTCTTTTGGTTTCACAGCCATTCAAATGTGAGTACAACCGCTGACGCCTGTTTACAAACAATCCCAATACTTTAGTCAGAGGCTTCTATTCCCCCAAATCTGGAATCAAAATCGGGTGCAACTTCCCCCCCCCAGTTTTTGGGCTGAGGTCCCCCCAATTTCTGACTCAAGTTTTCTCATCCATTTTGGGCTTCTTTCCCCTCTAGAGAGAAAGTTTTGTTAAGGGTGTAGTT
>Ga0209367_1009907_pt1 | contig 12842 bp, 3 predicted proteins | sample WorMetLIZISLAND2_FD_187412 | JGI IMG/M metagenome (GOLD analysis project Ga0209367, IMG submission 187412) | Marine gutless worms symbiont microbial communities from Max Planck institute for Marine Microbiology, Germany - Olavius geniculatus... ... | reverse complement strand
TATATACGCTAACACAATTACGTGGATAATTTGTGGCAATGAAAATGATAACATTATATAGTTATACAACGCGTATTATACAACGCTGTTCGTTATCATTTAGTTTTTTTTTCATGACGAAGTGCGGAACAGTCAGGAAACCAAATTACATACAATGTGTAATACGAACAGCTGAAAATGCAATAAAATCATCGCTGTTACAATGACATGATAGGCTGATAATAATTAACTTCTGCCAACGCCTGCTAAAAAGTTGACGCGTGTAGCCACGAATTTAGAAAGAAAGAAACCGCATGTAGGTAGGCCGTCATTAGTCCAGCAAAATTATCGGGCTTTTTGCATGGTGCAGCGTGCTATTAATAATAACGAGGACAGTAATAATGATGGCGCCGACAGCGACGAGAGTAACTGACAATTTTTGTAATTGGAATCAAAAAATTACTTTGTTGAAAATGCCAATTAATTAAAATTAGATTTGTTGCAGTTTTCAAATTAGCATCTGCTATTTTTTCATTAATTAAAAAATAAGTTCAGTTAGAATTAAGTAAAATGGTACACAGCACACTAACACTGTTCAATTTGTTCGCTAAAATGTAAAAGATAGACAACTAGAAAGCAGAAAGCTCGCAGGTACCTCCGCCAAGGCAAAGCTATTCGCCAGGTGGCGTCACCATCTTCGCTTTGTTAGCGGTTCCCTTATGCCCCCTTTAACGCAATGGTAACGAAAATTTCAAAGTAATCCAGAATACAGGATTCCTGCCGGATCACGCCCAACATTGAACCACTGATAGTTTATGCCATGCCCGACATACCCTCAAAATTTCAGAAAGATCCATCTACAATTTTTCGAGTTATCTTGCTAACACACAGAGAAACAAACAAACAAACAGACAAACAAACAAAAAACCGGCAAAAACATTACCTCCTTGGCGGAGGTAAAAATGCAGAGACGACGCAGCTGTCTTAATAGTGTTTGCACTTATCAGTATAAGTATTCAGTATAAACAATATATTAGTATTGTTACCATCTAGTTGTCATCTCCATCCCACAATGACAGCACTAGCAAACTAATTAGATATCTAATTAAAATGAATTGTAATTAGGACTTTTTAAAAGAAATTAATTGTCATTAAAAATACAAAGCATTTTTGCTAATTAATTTAAAGAAAAAATGCACAAAATTTGACTTATCAGTTATTTAATTACAATTAAGTTAATTAATTGTTTGTTTCCGGAATTATCTGAATCTAGGCGCAATAGATGGATTACTGTTATAAATCAAATTCGTCGACAGCGCGCAGGTGGAAATCAGGCATTCGTGTCACGTGACGCGTAAGCTAGCATTCATCACGGTGGATCCAAAAGTTGTGTATCAGCTGACGATGTGACACGCAAACGCAAACTCGAAAGGCATTCGAAGAGCGCAAACCTCTGCCAACGCGCAGTATTTAATTGAAATTTGCATGGATTAAAATTACGTTTATTTTTTCCGTAATTTTCGCCAGACAACAGCATTATATTCGGTGGAGGTTTGCCCTATCTGGCAAACGGTAAAGGATTCTATCCTATTCTAAATCTACAGAGTGCGACAAAAAAGTAGCCCCCTACAGTTTTTCGTTTGATATTTTAATGTAAAATTTTGCAGATTTATTTACTAAGATGTCCGGCTAAATGTTGAGTAAAATGTGATTTTATTGAAAAATGATATTTGGCGAATTTGGAGGCCACTCGTCCTTTGTGATGAAATCTGGACAGTTGGCCCGCAGCCAGTTCTGTGCGTTGCGCGCTGTGTGTGCTGATGCGCCGTTTTGCCGGAAGAAGAATCCGGTGGGCAGCCAACGATTGCTTTAAATTAGTAATAATGTATAAACAAAATAAATTACTATTTATCAAAACGTCACTGTGACGTCATCGGCAGCAACGTGTACTGGTAACTCGTTTTTGAATATTAAACAGCCTTTTTAGCTTAAACATTTTTAATGCTACAAAATCAGTAGTCAGTCATGTTGAAAAATCTATAAATTTGTCGTTTATCAACAGAATCACATTTCACTTAGCAGTTAGATGTAGAACGTCTTGGTCAATAAATTTGCAAAATTCCAAATTAAAATTCCTAGCAGTTGCTAAGAAAACAGCGAAAAACTTTAAGGGGCTACTTTTTGCCGCACTCCGTAGGGAGACGGACATTCCCCCGAACACTTCCCGTGGACGTTTCCCCCTGTTTTTTGCACATCTGGACATTTCCCCCCCTTATGTATGACTAGCGCGTGCATGGCCTTCTTCCCCGAGTCTGACGTCGTCGACGGCATGCAGCTAGGTGCTGCACGGCTGCGTTACCGACGTGGAGGAGACCGACAAGCTACAGAAGCTGCTAGCGACCTGCTGCAGCGGCTGACGACGACGACCACAACGGCGCCTCTGTTCCGCGCATCACGCTGCGCCCGCTGCCGCCGCTGTTCCCGGTGTCCACCTGGAACGTGCATGTCGCCACGCTTCCGCAGCGTCAAAGTTCTGCACACTATCTGTGCAGCACAACGTGATGGCTAGAAGACGGTGGAAGATACCTTGCGTGCGGTCGCGCGCACAGTTACTTCAGTGAAAGTGACATTGACACTGCTGACTATTACACTATTTATTCTTTTTGGACATTAGCTCTATATAATATCGCCTTTTTTCAGTGACATTTAAATTAATATATCAAGAGATTTTTAGATAAGAGACATTTGGATATTTGCTATTTGAACATTATATATCAGCGATTAATACTTACACGAAATACAACGTACACTCGGCAGCGCCATACATAGGAGGGAAATGTCCGGGTATGCAAAAAAGCAGGGGGAAACGTCCGAGGGGAACGTCCGGGGAAGTGTCCGGAGAGAAATGTCCTACACCCTAAATCTAGATGTTGATCTCGATCACCATTGCAGTTTAATCTAGGCTGCGCCAAGTCTAACCTACCCTGAAAATTTCAGCCAAATCCGTCTAAAACTGAGGGTTTGAGGGTTAAATCCAATTAAGCTATAGCTTACAACCTAAGTGCATGGGTTGGGTGACACCGAATTTGTTAACACGCATCGCCTTTAGCCAGCCGCATGCGAAACCGCCACTACACAGATACCTATGGTGGTTTTGTAACTATAGCTGCTATGATCAACATGAATTCAAAGATGGCATACCCGCGAACGGTCACCTGTCTCATACCCCGTTTACATGAGGAAGCATAGCCTACATGAAGCAAATATGAAGCAAACGTATTCAATATACACGTGCACGACGTGCGCTCTAAGTTTGCTTCATATGCGCTTCATGTATGCTTCATGTATGCTTCCTCGTGTAAATGGGGTATGATAACTTGGCTAAACGTATGAACAACTAAGTAAACAATCAAAGTGTCGGTTGCTTTGAAATCAATGTGCAATCACAGATCTTTGCAGGAAAGTTGAAAAAAATATAATTTACAGAATAATACCATCAGCTTTGTTCGTATAAACTTCTAGGAAAAATAATTTTATCAGATTTCTATGCCAGTGAATTTATTGCGCCAAAAAGCAGTACAAAATTGGAATATAATATAATATGGCCTACTGAGCACAATGTAATATAAAACTGGATAAACGACAATAATCTAGAAAACTATTAAAAAAAACAAGTTCAAGAACTTTAATAAGCTTATACAATATACATCGTGTCCGGAAAAAAGTCTATGGTTTTTTCAACATATCTTCGACAACCCTTAACTTATTTTAATACTTTTTGGCAAGTGTTGTCCTGAATATTCGCTTTATTAAACTGTTACAGTATTTTTTTTATTCTGCCATGCCACTACATACGGCAACATTAAAGAGCAACGTGCAACTGACAATCTACTGATAGTCCACTTCGCCTGAATACTGACGCTACTTTAACGTGCAAAATAAAACATTCTTCGTATTCTTACTTTTCTCCACACCAATATAAACAGAAATGCAGAAAAATAGGCTTTTTAGCCTGTAGCTGCCTTAGTTGTCATCAACAGTGACAAAACAACTTGCTATTCGCCAACTTTTGAGTCAACAACTTTATTACAATGTACGCTACCGATACGGTAAAGCAGGCTGCAGAAATGACGCTGCCTGCTGATAACGGCTGCTGCACAACGACGTTCCCGTTGTGCACGCGACAGCCACGCGTTAACATGGCGAAAAGCAAGACTGGGTTAAAATTTTTAGTAAAAAGTAATTTATTTCTATGCCAACAATCTCTGAAGTGTTTTACTGGAATTTTTTTTCACCATTTTTTCTGTTTTCTTATTACAGAGGCTCGTTTAGACGTTATCTTTCCGCAAAAATGACATTTTCGATGACGTCACGATTAAATTAGCTATCCTTAGTAAAAAGTAAACTTTAAAGATAAGTTTTAGATACCTTTAGTAAAACGTATCATTGTGATAATGCGTGCCAAAAATTATAAAAGTAAGTTTGCATTTGTTGAAGTTATTCAGGAAAAAGTGTAGACTCTTTTTTCCGGACACGGTGTATATTTAGCCTATAGGCTTATACAGTAGACCTATTTGAAAAAAATGGAAAGATTTAGACAATGTCTATGGCTTTGGTCGAAGAATCGCTCGCTGCAGCTCAAGCATGCATAAAATTAAAACAAATGACCCTTCGAGGTTGAAATGGGGTCATTGGGAATTGTGTTTACCGGCTGACTAATTGGCTATTATTCAAGACATTGTGGTATCGTTTTTTAATCTGCTAACTACAAACAAAAAATTTGAGCTAATGCTCACGAGACGCGCGAAAGCCTAATGCAGTTTCTGTTTGCAAACTGCTAGTCTATCTCCAGCCATTTTGTCGCAGTTCGTTCTTGAAGTGTGCGCTGCAACCGAAAATCGCAAAAAAATCATCAAAAACTCTTTATTTTGCAAGTTCAGGGCCCTTCAAAGTCATCGATGTTGATACTACTAAAAAGCTCGTCACTAGCAGCATGCACATGCCTATCTGCAACCGTTTTCACGAAAAACTGGCCAACAGCGGTAAAATAACGACTTTTACGGGGTACCACTCTTTAATGCCCTTGTGCGCAGGTTTCCTTGAACCTAGAAAATCGAGACATTGACCGTCGAAATCTACGTTTAATGCTAAAAATTTCTTTTGCAGCTTCTCCATGTCTACCTTAATTGATTTCGGCGCAATTCGCTCTTGAGATGTGTCTCGCAGCCCGAAATCGCCAATAAATCCATAAAAAAACCTATTTTGGCGTTCAAGGTCATCCAAAGTCATTGAATTTGGTGGCAATCAAGAGCCAGTGTACGACTTCCTATTAGTTATTAATAGTAACCTATGCCCTATCTCGCGCCGTTTCTGAGACACAGCGACTTATTGGCTGAAAATCGCAATTTTTCACCTCTTCTTATTTAGCGCCATCGTTAAGGGTGACCCCTTTCAAATTTATGGTAAAGTTTTACGGATGCTAAAACTAAAGTTTTCCGGGCAGCCGATGGCAAAGATTTGGTGATTTTAGCTTGCTCCGTTTTTGACTGATCCACCCGTGTGACGGACAGACAGACGGACAAACGGACAGACAGAATTGCAATGGCTAAGACGCGCTAAAACAGTAGCTGCTTTCGCGCGTAAAAAAACTTGGTACACAGCTCGGTAGAACGGAGGCTAATAGCATCACCATACGCAGCGACACGGCGATTGACAATTTTATTCTCACCTTATTTCTCTTGTCACACTGGCAGCTCAGCTTAGTAACAGCATACGTCTTACTGTATGTCCGATTACACTCCAACCGTGTGAGGAAGTATTCCCGTCACCAAAGCCAACTCGCCCTGGCCATCCCTGTCTGCACAGGTTGTAGGCCTATAATTACTGATAATAATTAGGGCCTACGGCAATATCTAGCTAAAATAGCGAATGTCGGAGCATCACTTTCGCATTATTGGCATAATGACTTAGCTGGCTATAGGAGCTGGCTCTAAACTGCAATATCAGCGTAACGCCTTAAAAAAGTAAAACGTACACGACTCGTGCACATGGAACAGCAATGAGACAGTTTTGGAAACAATAATAGGCTTAATCATAGCAGTGAAGAGTAGTCATGTTAACTATTTGTTCAACATGACTACCCTTAGGGCATTGACTGCAAAAGTCGCTTGCAAAACTGTCCGATTGTTTGATCTATCTGCGTAAAGCATGCATGCTGCACTTTTTGTGCGCCAACTCGTACATCGACCACTCAGAGGGAGAATTGGAGAAAATTATGTGTACCGACACACAACTATGTTTACATTAAACAGAAGCGGTGGAGATATAAGTTTACTCAAACCCGCAGAACGAACTTGCTGTTTAATATATAAAGCACTCTCCGTATTCTGTTAGCTCCAATTTATCTTGCTGTTTAAGCATACCCCTACCCTATAAACTATCCAGACCCACGATCGACCAGTCCTATTGACCGCAATGTCGTAAACTGTCCTGGGAGTCCAGGTCGAATCCCAGTTGAGCATTATTTTCTTTACCGACGACGTGCTTGTTTCCTGCGCAGACAGAATATGTATAACTTCTGCTGCAGGCCCGGATGCCGACGGTCGGCGTTTATATGGGATCTATATGACGACACAGGCTTCTGCAGTCACTTAACAGTAAACGTTGTCGTCTCGTCGTCAATCTTGATGTCAGTTCGGCATCATAAGAGGCGACACCTGTGCAGAGCATGGACAGCAGTTCTACAAAGTCAATAGTAAACGCTGCCACGACTTTGAGCTAAAAAGGAAATAATGTACTAGAATCCTTGGGGCAGCCCAAAGTGAAAATCTCGTGATCCTAGCATGCACCGTTTTGATACAGCTTCAGTATGTGACGGAGAGACAGACAAACAGACAGACAAACAGACGGACAGACGGACGGACGCCTAGGCCATAGCTATGACGCCCTAAGCAATCTGCAGTCGCCCGTAAAACGCATGCAAAATCAGCAGCATAGACCGCTCGCACGTCAGATCTGTGATCAAAAACCTAATAGTTGGTCTGTTTGTCCCAAAGATATGTCCATTATGTTACTCGTATCATGAGTAGACGTACTATAACAATGTTCTACAGAACTGTTTAAATTCCGCCCAGCGGTCTTTCATGCCTCGCCGTCGACGGGCAGTTTATGACTTACGGCAATTCTTCTGACGCTTTTGGCGACTCACGTCCACAAAATTTGCTGTACTAGCATCAGCTTTTTTATTTTTGCATATTTTTTTAATTTCTATTTGTCCCAAGAACGCACAGGCGTCGCCGCCACTGTTTTACGTGTATGATTTCGGTGTAAAAATCACGCCATTTCTGCCAACTCCATGCTGCATAGGCCACTCTATACGGCCGATCCAATCATCCAATTCACTATTTTCGAAAGTCATTCCGCTACGACAAGTTTGATATACGAGGGAACGAAATCTGTTTCAAAATCCGTCTAATTTAGGTCAATGTTTGATAGTAAACTTAACGCGTACCGTAGCTTCGATTAAACCATTACACGAGAATTGCTCGTTTCGACACGTGGCTCACTGGCTAGCACAGCGAATATTTCAGCATTGCAGAATTATAGCACTAGTTTTTTTTATTTTTGCATATTTTTTTCATTTCTATTTGTCAGTGCTGCAAAAAAGTAAAAGTTGGCTTAGTGAAAGAAGACGTGCGTGTTCCGTTTGTAAAGGAAAAGTGCAAGACGTAGCCGGCGTCGACGGCATATACAGTACATAGGCTGCATTGAATGCTTATCATTGGGCGCGTTGAGTGCTGTTCCACTAATTACCTGCATAATTCAATGTCCGGCCAGTCTGGGCCAGTAATTTCCGGCATTTGACATTAGATTAATTAATCGACAAAAATGGTTTACAGAAACGTATATTTTAAAAACAAAAAGTGCATGAAATGCGGGAAAGAAATGTCTCCTCACTGCCTAATTCCCAGACAAGTTTGCATTTTTATAATCACGAAATAGTGTGTTTTTGGGTCTGTTGTATTCCCATTTCTGTGCAACCGTGGTGCTAAATTGGCTTCTAGGTGCAACCAAACGTATTTCTAAGTTACGTAAAGAAGATATCATTCTTCTAATGAGCTTAAAATAAGCAACAAAAATATATTCAAATTTTTGTTTTTGCCTCGCAGCACATCATGCGGACCCTTCCAGTTTTCCACTGGCCCAAAGTTACTAGCTAAAAAACACAAATTTTTGGATTAATTTTCGAATTTTATTGTTAAAAACTGTTACGAAAGCCCCCGTCCCCCATTCATGTGCGTTAGCTAGCCATGATCATTATTTAACACGCGCAATAAATTGAATGAGCAGCAACGTTTAGAAGCGGAAATATGTTTTTAAAGAATGATTTTGGGTGGGTTATCATGCACGTCGTGTTAACTTTGCACGCTGTCTGTTAGTAGACCAAAGTTCACCATTATTTTTCGTCGAACGTGTAAATTGTAGTTGATCACTTGCTTAACCGATTTTTGACATCTCACTCCGTTTCAGCAATATTTGCGATCGAAGTTTAAAGTTGTCCGAAATCGCTCGTAATTGTGCCCTCCTCTGAAAACTTTCAACCCAAATTTTTATTTCTGCCTTGCGACACATCACGTGGACAGCTTTGGTAAGGTTAGTTCCACTGGTCTCAAATACGCTAAATTGTGTGCCATTTTAAGTTTTGCTTTCCCACATTTTTCAGTCGCACCCAAATTTCTAGACCTAACTTTTAAAACTGTATCTATTTCCTATCATTTAGCAAATTTTGACAACGATAAGTTGACGAAGCTCGGTGATTTCGGGCCTAAATGCAAAAACGTGCTTGCCCCAACACTTCAGGGAGTGGTTCCCTTCAGTTTTGGGAGATAGGGGGGTAAAGTGCCAGAAAAAAATGAAAAAGTAACATCAGCAGCAAAACCGCCGGTACTACCGTAACCGGGCGGCCTAAAAACGACAAAATCTTATTGGTATTTTCATTGGACGTAATGTGAGCGATACAATTAACACAGCAGCTAATATAATGCCATCTGTCACCTGTTGTGGATAGCACTGTCAAGATGACAACGACGTCACCGAACGGTTCTTTCTGTAAGCAAGCAACCGACAGACTCTCGACTGTAAAAACCAAACTATCTGCAGAGCTTTCGTGCCGTGTTCAGGCCTAAGCATTGAACAACGCCCAACTTGAGTGATGACTTGTGCTTGCTAGTACTGCGTCATCTCTCGCTGTCAGCACCGCTTCAACGACGTAGCACCAACAGCAGCAGCACAGCTCAGCCGTATGCTGCAGGCCCCATAGTCGCATTCATGCTGCATTTTCCGGGTGAGCCAAAAAGTGACGCCCTTTTCAACTACGTATGTCAGCGTAATATCGTATAAACTGCAAAACGCCGGATATTTACACTGCTTTAACAATTTTACACCCGCTGTAAATTAGTCACATTTGAAATGTGCTCATTTAGTTGAAACACTTTCATAATTCTTTTAAAACCAACCATTCCTCCACATGCAGGTTTGGAATCAAGTGAACGTTTATCGTTAGTTAGTTAATTTAGCCATTGTAACAAAGTTACAATTATTTTCTTTTCATAAAACAGAACTTGTCTACACTAGACGAAGAACGACGTCTTTTAATGAAAATGCTACGTGAGTAAATAAAAATTGCAAATGTAATGCGTATGATAAGGTTTTTTATTTTAATATGTATACTAAATTTTGCATTTTATGCTACATTTAGAGCGTGACAAAGATTAGTTGGTAACTGATTTAGTAGCAATTTTTTTAGACCAAGCTCTGACTATATGACGGGCACGCTATCTGCCTCACGGTTCAATGGACAGTCTATTAATATAATCATGCCGTGAGACCACGTAGTGGATGCGGCGAAACGAAAAAATATAGCTTTATTCGTATCTCTGTAATGGTGTCTATAACATTATCGTAAGGTAGAAAGTTTACAGCTGCAATTCAACCATGAACCGTAATAAGAATTGATATTAATAATTATAATAGGCTAACTGCATGATTTATTTTATCCCAGCCGGCGGCGTTAAAATTTAAAAACAATGAAAGTATAGGCTATGCTCTAACATGGCTCCTGCCACTTTTTTTCGTCTGTGTTTACTAAAGAGGATGTTGATGATATTCTGTTGCCTGAATCTCGCTTTACAGGTGATTGTAATGAGACATTGTGTGACATTGAGGTGGATTCAGCTACATTCTGCTGTCGCACGTAAAAACTGCGTTAAACATGACCACACCCAATGATAGTGAGCGCAGTTCGAAAGGCGAAACCTTTTTTTCGCATTCAGACAGTAAGCCAAATTCAGTGCGCAGCGCTATGTTCGTGCTATTAAAACTGTAAACGTAATAGGCGGTGACAGGAATGAGACCCGAAAAACGAACTTCATAATTTTAAATGTTATGTTTCGTAAATGGTGCAAAATTTAACATTATTTACCATAATGTCCACCTTGAAAACTATTTCTAGCTCAACGGGGGAATTGATTTCAGCCGTTTTGGCTTAGTATATAGAAAACGTATTTTAGATTCGTTAGGCTATTGAAATACAGGCGTGACTGCAATGAGGTGCTACCTGAGGGACAACGTAGTTTGACGCGCTGCGCGTAGAACATGTACCTCCAGAGTAGTCAAACAGTAAAGCGTATGAAAAAGGACTAGCCTATCGTAGCTTTAATAAATTGCATCATCGCCGTTATTGGTGACAAAAATGAAATTCGTGTACATCTACAAACATAAAAAATACAGATCGGGATGTGTGACTGTAATGAGATTTGACGTGCTTGGCTCGTTGAAGAAAATTAGAAACGAACACTTTTGTCTGTTAGCGGTAGCGCAATTTGTTTGGCCGTTTACTGCAAACATTTTGGCACATTCCGTGCCAGCCGTGCTGTAAAAATGTGGCTGTAACTGCTTAGGGACCCAAAATCTAAAAAAAATGGCGAAATGACCCATATGCCATTGCAATTCCGTCTGTTCGTCTCTCTTTCCGCCCGTCTGTCCGTCACACAGGTGGATCATCTAGTGTCCGACATAAACCTTCTATAGGCTTAAACATCTGCAGTAAAACGTAGACCTATATTATTAAGCTCTCCAGGTCTGGATCATCTATGAGGCTGGTGAGACTGAAGCCTCAAGGCCCGAGCCCCGATAGGCCGGGCTCTTAGAAGCCCGGACCGCGGGCGCCAAAATTTTTAGAGAGAAAATTTGCGGTCTTTTAGACGAAAACTTTTGCTAATTCTGCGTACAACAGTTGAATTTTTTTTCTCGCTTCGCTCGCAGATTATTTGTACCTCCAATTAAAATTATGTCCCGTTGCCCTTGTTTGCCATTTTCGTTTAAGCAAGGAAGGTAACAGTACAAATACAACTAAAATAAAGTTAATTCTGCAAATATATGTACGATGAACCGACAGTCCCTTTTAAGCCTCAGGACCCGGAGAGACCATAGTCCGGCTCTGCAGCTTTCCGGGAACTACCGCTCCGAGCGGCCTAAAGCCCAAATTCCAGTACGCCGACTTTCACCGAAACTTCTCCGCGGCGAAAGTCAAGGACACAAATCATGAAAGTCGCGGACAGAAACCATCTCGACATGTCGAGATGTTTTGCCACAAAGTCCGTGACAAGTCCGCGACAAACCCGTTTGTGTCGCTTTAATGGAATTTAGTCTGTTACAACGCACGGGGAAAGTCGGCGACAAAGTCGGCGACAAGTCCGCGACTTTGTCGGGAACTTGTCGCGGACTTTGTCGCAAAGTCGGCGTAATGAAATTTGGGCTTAACGAGCTATAATGTTATGTACATCTTGGCTTGTCAAGACGTTGTGGATTCGTTGTAGACCGTTGATTTTTACGTAATATTGTCGCACAACTTGTTGTGGCGTTGCTGCGGACTTTCGATTCGCTGTGGACTTGTTCTACTTATAGCCGGTTGCGCAGCATATTGTACAACAAATCCGTAAGAGCAAATCTGAGAATAGAGTTTGGAATTTTGTCGACATTATGTCCATGCAGAACATGCAGCACAAAATCTTCCAAGCCGATAGCAGCACTGCCAAATTTAAATTGCTAATCACTAAGAACGAAAGTTCGCAATCGTTACTGGGATTTTCCCACTCTAGTGTTTACAATAGGCGGTACACGCGTCATGCGGCACGATTGAGCGAAGCTTGGCCGCGGCCTGTGGCTTGGCCAGTCGTCTGGCCCTCTTCTGCGCCGCTACCGGCGGCATAGCCTAGCCTGCTGTTGACTCATCTCCATTCACAACATTCGTCTGCACCGGCATGCTGTGTTGTTCACGTTTTGCTACAATTGCAACGTTACAATGAGCATACCGTTATAGAATGATGATACTGCACATATCGTTTTAAAATGCTTGGTAAATGGATGTGCTAATTGTAGTGCGTTAAATATATGCCTATTATTTGACCGCGAACAGTGTTTCAGTTTAGGCCTATTCTAATACATAGGCCTACGTACCTTTGATTTTGCTAAAGTGGGTCTATAGCTATCCGAGAAGTTACGTTTTGTTCAGAACTTTTAATTTGCTATGTTACATATGATTTTTGCAGCGCATTTGTGTCCCGAGAAATGATAAATCTGTCTCTGTGCGAATGCGTAGCCTACAATTTACTTCTAATTTCTCTAGGCAAAACACTATATTTCGGAATAGGCTATACACGCAAAGAAGGAATATCGGTACGGAATAAGAATAAACAACCTGCGATTTGCGGATGACATAGACATAATCGAGGAGGATGAAAGCACGTTGGAAAGGACAGTTCATTCACTACATAAAGAAGCAATGAGGTATGGGCTAATGATGA
>Ga0209367_1009906_pt1 | contig 12843 bp, 4 predicted proteins | sample WorMetLIZISLAND2_FD_187412 | JGI IMG/M metagenome (GOLD analysis project Ga0209367, IMG submission 187412) | Marine gutless worms symbiont microbial communities from Max Planck institute for Marine Microbiology, Germany - Olavius geniculatus... ... | reverse complement strand
AAAGTCAGGGAAAATCCAGACGGTCAGGGGAAGTCAGGGAATTCAAAAGTACCATGGTGCAAAAGTTAACAAAGATGCAGAAAAAAACAGAACTGTTGCACGCACACTGCATACAGCAGTTCCAAATTTTTTCTGTTCGCTTCGCTCACAGATTATTTATACTTTTACTTTTTCATTTGTTCTGCCGTTCTTGTTTCTAGTGTTATTGCAAGTGATTGAAAGCCAACATTGGTATTTCGCATGAACAGATTAGTCAGGGAAAACGATTCATTTTGTTCTGGAAAGTCGGGGAAAAGTCAGGGAAAATGTATTCTGCAGAGTAGTAGGAACCATGTCAGCAGTTACCAGCCTTCGATCTCGCACTAGTTACCATTTCACCATGAGCGGTGATCGGGCATTTTCCGTTGCCAGTCTGACTATCTGGAACTCGCTCAGGATTCGGAATGTTTGGTAGATACCGTATGGACAATTGCTGAAGACATTCTTGTAAGTAAGTTAAGTAAGTAAGTAAGTGATTTATAAGGCGCCAAAGTCTCAGAAAGAATCAGGGCGCATAGGATGATGGACGCTAGGTGGCAGAAAAGGCTGACTGAAAGTAGTGGGTTTTTAAGTGACATCTGAAGGTAGCCAAGGTTTGACATTGACGAATTTGAGGAGTTAAGGAGTTCCAAATTTTCGGTTCAGAGACACGAAAAGAACGAGAACCAAAGGATAAGTTCTGGTATTGTTCTCGCAGTACTAGGGTGTTCAGTGCTTTAGAAGTTTTTTATGAGAATGCAGTCTTTTTATCTTTTTGACGTTTGACTAACCATCATGAAGTTACCGCCCCCAATAGACAGCATTATCGCATTGATGACTTTCTGGAGGATAACAGGGAAGATTATTAGAACTACTATTATGTTAATTACATGTGCACACATATAACGGAGTTCTTACAATTTTAGGTTAACCTCATTTTTGTGTTTTGTGTTTCTGTAAAAGTTAAAATTTCTGTTTATTGTAAAGTTTAAATTTACCGTTCCATTATTGTGTTTGTGTGCATTCTGCCTGAAAAGGCCGTTCCCGAAATAACTAATACTGTGTCGGGTGGGACGTTAAACCCTACTCACTCACTCATTCATTCATGAAGTTACCAATGCTCAAAAATAGTAATGCTAAAGCAAGTTTATACATGGTGCCTAAAGGCAAAAGTCAGTATTCGCCGAAAATAGTTTGGTTTTTGGCCCCCCCGTAGATGCGGCCAACTTGATGTCTGCTGTGCAGGTGTCTGTAGTTCTGTTGAGATGTTACGTTCGCAAGACCTCGCGCACATTGAACTTTGACAATCCGGTTTACCGCAAGACGACTGAGGATCAAGTGAGTCTGGAGAAGAACCAGTACCAGCCTCCCAGGTCACTGCCCTCGGTAAGCTTAGCATCTTGCCTGCTTTTGTAACATCTCTGTTGTTTTTGAAGTTCAACGTCATTAATATGCATTAAGATAACCTGGTCGATATTATATTGTTTTCAGATCTAATACGGTGTGTTAAACGTATACTGCATTAGCCAGAATATTGATATTTTCCTGTGAATCTTACTTTATATGGTAACTTACAAGCGGGTGGCCAAAAGTGTGTCATAATGCGATGATGATGCCAGAAAGTTGTGAAGCACACCACAAGTAAAATAAGTAAAAAATGGAAATATTTCAATACCAGCAAGGCCTCTAAACTGGGATTCTTGTTTTTATGTTCTAATTGAAGCCGGGAGCTTGCGTTAGTGTTAGAAGTTTGCGATCATGTTGTAGTATTTGGAACGCATTGCCGTCACACGCTGGTGTTCAGTCTCCAAGTGTTGCATCTCTTGAAACACAACTGGACACATTTTATTTTTCTAAGTTTGATTGTTTTGAATCTCATGTTGGTATTTGTGTTCTTCCGTTCTTTTCATAGTTGGACACTCATTACGACAGACAGTCTACCTCGCTACTCTCTCAACATTCGTGCCCCTGCCTCTGGGGCAAGCACCCCCATCTATCTTAGCGTGTCATTGGACCCCACAAGTGTACATATGTCCTGTTCTCCTATTCTACTGACATGATTTGATATGCTACATGATAAATCGATTGATAGAATGATGCTAATGTTGTGGTGGTGTTTTAGACATTGGAGCCGTTGACTGCAGGACAGAACGAATACGTGTAGCGAGCGACTCGTTCAACGCAGCATCCATCCGTTTGTTTGCTGACGACCTGCAGGCTATAAGCGACCCTTATACACAGGCAGCGTGTCTGTTGCTGTGTCTTTGCATCTGCCATTGGAGCGGACAGACTGTCGATAGCAGCTGTGCATAGCGCAACTGTCGCTAGAGCTGACCAAAGGTTGCTTTGCATTGCATTTTTGCAATCACATTGCCCACCAGCTTGTCGGTTTCTCCAGTTCATTTGTCTGTCTGTCTGCCTGTCTATACGTCTCCATCAGTCTTCCGTCTGCATGTGACAGTGACTGCCGCAGAGCAGCAGCAGGTCCGAGTCAACAGCATTGCAGTAATCAAATGTTGCAGCAAGACTAGGGATGTGACGAAGTTCATATTCGCATACGACAACATGCGAATATTCGGCAAATTTACAGCTATTCGATATTCGACGAATAGTTGGTGGAGTTTCTGGCGAATACGAATATTATATTTTATTCAACTTGATTGAAGTTTATTGAATTTTGAATAGGAAATACTGACAATGAAGAGAACACAGCACTCTGGCTGTTTCATTTTCTTAACTGAACTGGATTGACTGAACTTTGCCTTAGATACCGGCGCTGATTTTCACTGACTGAACACTGATCAACTATATTTGGATGTTTTGCTTTATTCAGATACTGGTATAGAGAAGTTTTCTGGAGGCTCAATAAGTATTCGCATTAGCATTCGTTATTCGACGAATAGTAAAGTTAATATTCGCATTCAACGAATGCGAATATTTTTCCGCTTCGTCACATCCCTAAGCAAGACATGTGCACAGGTCATGGAAGTCATTTGCAGAAGTTCGTAAGCCAAAGTTGGGAAAAGGTCGGGCTTAACGAAGAAGATGCAATTTACAGAAAGGCAGCACTTACACCTGGGCCTAACTAAGCTGCTGATGGAGAATTTCAGACAATTATTAGCAATATTTGTATGCCAGGCTGGCTGGCACAAGAGATTAGGTAGTCAAGTCTTGGCTGCAGTGATACAGGGATAAACGTTTTCAAATGTTTGCCCACGAGACACAAATTCACACCCATTTTATTCAGTTAAATTGAATAAACTGGGCGTTAAGTTATTTTCATAACTAAGATATTAGTTCGTTGGCATCTTTGCATCGTAGGCTCTGAATTGGTCAGAATTTTCAGCTATGTGAGTGTTTTTTCAAAAGGCGTATTTAGTGGTCCTTTTATCAGATGTTACTAACTTGTTTCATAAGCCAAACTGTGCATAAATCAGCTATGGAATTCTTGATTTTGAAAAAAAATGGTTTAGAAAATCAAGCGTTGACAAAACTGGTCTTGTTGGGTTGAGCCAAACACTGAAATTCTGTGCACTTGTCTACAATACTACCACCAATCATGTTCAGTGACTGCTGTGTTTAGTTTATACACTGTGTTTCATAAAAAACCGGACCCTGAAACTTCTTGTTATAACTTCAAGAAGACGACTTTAATATCGAAAAAAACGTTGGTACAAGCAATCTACACGTACGACTAAAGTTATAGTAAATGTTCAAAATGTTGTCTTTTGGCCTTGACACAGGCTTTGAGTCATTTCCTCCACTGGTCAATGGCATCGTCCACAATCGTCTGTTCCAAGTCAGCCCAGACCTTAACAAGTCGCTGCTTCAGTTCAACCAGATCACCAATCGGTTTCTTATACACGCACTTCTGCATGCAGCCCCGGATTTTATAATCAACGGGATTCAAGTCAGAACTACACGCCGGCCACAAGTCTGGTAGAATGAAGTCTGGCGTTTCATTACGCAGGAATTCGACTGTTGATCGTGCTCGGTGGGCTGGTGCGTTGTCCTGCTGGAAGACTTACGCGTCTCCTGCCAGCTGACCGTGCAGCTGGTACTCGGTCCATACCAAACTTTTCAAGCACAATGAATCCGCAACTGAATGGCAGTGCACTGTGTGAAAAATCATTTTAGGCGAACTTATTTTGATAAATTTATGCCGACCTGCCTTTGGGGTCCGGTTTTTTATGAAACTCAGTGTACATCGGCGTCGCCGTCTACGGGGAACTCGGGCAAATTCCCCTCAACTTACAACTGTTTACTGTCCCGGTCACGTTCAAGTCTCACATAGTTTTACATTCAACTGCATCTCTTTGCCTATCTAGTATTAATTACCATAGCGTATTCAGCTTATAGTATTTTGGTCACTGCTTTTTGCACGAATTCAGTAATATTTTCATGCATTGCCATTAAGTTATTCTCTCTTAGTTTAATGTTTCCCCCTCGCAGCAAATCCTGGTGACATTGTTAAGCATGTATCACCGATTGTTGTACAGAGATCCGTGGCCATTGATTTGTACCCCCGATATGTGTGCAAAGCTGTATGTCATTTAGTGGTGCACAGTGTTTGGTCCGTGGCCACGTATACTACCCCTTTTGGGTAACGTTAGAATCGCTTTTATTGAGCTTTTTTGTGTAAATGCAGCTGCTTTGAGAAAAGAGCTACTTCTGTTTTGTTATACTACCCACAACGTTAGCATCATTCAATCAATCGATTTATCATGTAGGTATCAAAGCATGTCAGTATTTGTGTACTACCCCTGTAAGACTGCGTTCACATAAACACGAGTCCGAGTACGGGTCCGGGTTTTCGTTTATGGCCCGTAGAAGCTTCACTCGTATGAGTGGAGTGTTCACGGTCACTTGTACAAGCACATAACTAAACGCATGTCAGCCATATTGAAAATTTGCAGTGAAATCGAATCGAGGAAATGATTTGCCATTAAACAACAACATTCCACTATAAAGTTACTATTTTTACAAACCACACATCTCTAACGATGAACATTTACCAGTTCCGACGTCAAATGTGCACCACGGTTTTTATAAATTATGTTAATGCTATTTACGAGTAGATTACTTTCTACGAGTTGGATAAAAACACGACCCGCACAGAAACTACTCGTACGAGTGGTGAACTACTCGTACGAGTGAAATTTACAAGTAACCCGTACTTGTATGTTTGTGAACGGCCGCCATTGAAATACACGCACACTCGTGTTTGACGGAACTCGTATACGGGAACCTGTACAGTGCTGGACTCGTACTCGTGTTTATTTGAACGCAGCCTAACAGGTTGTTATCCAGTCCCAGATGTCCAGGAAAAAAACGCCAAAATATGATTATGGAATTGTATGTCTTGGCAGAGCTTGAAGTGAAAACAAAACGAGCACCAGAGTGGTCACTATCATAGTGTGCTTGTGGATCTAGTACTGTGTATTAAAGGTCCATGGACGCCAAAATTAACATATACATTTTATCCATTTTCCTGAAAGTGCAGAATTTTCTGATAACTTTGACAGTAATATCGGCGCACAGCGTTTTGTCAACACGGAAAAATTTTGAGGATATACGAAAATGACGTAGAAAACACGCCGCCATGACGCTCTGCGATGACGTCATGAGTTTAGCTATAGACGTCATGAATATTAATGGCCTAGCCTAGAATGATGACGTCGTCGGCTAGGCCATTAATATTCATGATCTATATGGGCCAGGGTCATGACGTCACAGCAGGCACTGATAGATTAGAATATTTTGCATAACGTAACGTAATGCCGCATTTCATTTGAATTCACACATTAATTTCATATATTTATGAAGCTCAAATCAACATATTATATATGCGAGGTTAAATGTCTAATTTAAATCTACAGAAATTGCGCGAGTGAGTTTGACCGTGGTCATGGACCTTTAAATGCATTATGTTGTAACTGTCTCGCGAAAGAAGTGGCGGTATGATTTCGAGATGGCCGAGGAAGTCCCACGGTGCCATACTCAGTTACACTTCAATGCACTGCTTTGCAATGAGCGAACTATTCATTCACTATTTTTCTTGATCTTGCGTATTTCCAAATACACACCAGTAATCGCGGTGAAATGTGTTACGTAATATATGTCTGCTGTTTTTTATCATTTATTAATGATAATTATACTTTGCGCTTTGTGGTAACTTGAAGACCATGTCATGTGGCCCAAAGCTCAAAAAACTTGTGCACCGCGGTAGATGTATGTTCGTTTGCAATATTGCTTAGTTGTGCTTTCATTTGATTTCACTAGAGTCTGAGCCGAGATCCCAGTACATCGGCCAGTGCACGGGGAATAATTTACCTGCACCTAAGTGTTTTAAACTTTGTTTATGACCATAATCCATAAAATTTTTTAAGAATTGTTGGATTTCCGTAACTCTGATGTGAGGTTGATGTTGTACAAGTTTTTTTGGGTGTGAGCACGATATATGAGTTGCATTTTTATACATTTATAATGTCTCTCAACCTTAAATGAATTGTCTCAGATTAAGACTACTCAGTCATTCAGTTTTGAGTTCTCTGTGTTGAGATGCCATAGAGTTATCATTATTGTCTTCCTGTTCACCTCTTGTTACAGTGTACAGGTGTGCGGTAAGACAAGCCTTGTAATCTATTAGAGCTAGTTAAAAAGGAGTTTTGAGGTCGGCAGAATTAGATGGAGGTCTAGATTTTGATAGATGGCTTCAAGCACGATGTTAGAATCCACATATCAAGAACGAGTACATATATGGGAAAAGCAGTCAGCTAAATGACATTTGCCTGTAAAATTGCTGTTAAAACAGTGTATATGTATATACGTGTAAGTGCATGTTTTTATCGGCCAATTACCTGCTGCCGTCCTTGCATGTAGTAATTTATTAGCAGCTTTTGCTACGAAGTGTTTCCAGTTTGTTTTGTCTTGTTACGAGGTGCACAGTACTATCATGAACGGCCCATGTGAGTGTTAGCTCATAAGGCAGTGATGTAGTCAAGTACATTTAATTTGAATCTAGTTAAAAAACGTTAAAAATTGTCTATAGCTTGTAATGATACCCGATCTCAGAGCGGCGGAGCATCACCTGACATATGGGATCAGCAGACTGTTACTGCCACATGCCATGGGTGAACGTGCCCCATCTTAACCCCCAGCCAAGCAGGCCGGTGTCGTGGAAAATTTGTCGCAGCTGGAAAATTCTTCCCACCTCCGTATTCTCATAATGTAACCCTAACCTAATCCCTAATCGTAAGCACTAATCGTAAACCTAATCTTAAAAACATTGCCGGGTAACGACTTTAGGCAAGTTGTTCACACACATGTGCCTCTGTCACCAAGCAGTATAATTTGGTACCGGTGGTCAAAGGGTGGTGATGCCCCGAGGCTGGGAAGGTAACCGTAGGTCTGGCGTCGCACTGGCCATGCGTCACGGACTCAAGTGGTTTATCTACCTACGGGCTTAACGGCCGCGAGTGGGAGATGAGCACCCTGCCTACGCCCCAGCTGGGGCATGGGTTCCCTTTACCTTACTACATCACTGATAGACACTTTGCTATGTTGGTGTTGCATCATTGTTCATTTGTTTGACATCAGGTTTTGTTACTTTGTTGACTACGAAGGCCGCATTTGGTCCACATTAGCTCTAGTTGTTATTGTCAAATGAAATGGCCAATGGTTTCACTTTCACTCTGTCTCAGTGTATTGGTAGCGTAGATTTAGGATATTTTTCGTCCAATTTATCGTTGAGTAATGGCGGGAGTTTGTACTAAAAAACTGCAACTGTTTGGTTTAACTTCATTAACAGTAGTTTGAATGGACCACATCAATGACATCCTTGCTTACAGGATGCTTAATTTAAGACATTATCGTTGCTCCAAACTGTACTTTGGTTGAGTTTTTCATTAACGTGTGCAACAATGTCTGTGTGTACAGTAATCCGGAATAATATTGGGCTCGAGTTCAATGTCAGTATAGTCTTTTTGTTATTGCTGAACTTACCGGTACTTAGCAGTCAGTATTTTGAGTCTTTACAGTGTTGGCTGTACGTATGTGCAAAGTCCGTAAATGTTGTATTAGGTCTTTCTGATTACTGTGAAATTATGATCAAAATTAATTGATTAATTTTTGGAGATTTATTAGATTACATGTAGATTAATCGCTACTATACATAGTAGGTATTTATACTATTATTATAGTACTAGTGCTGTCAGTGCTTTGCGGGGTTACCACTTTTACCTTTACCTGTGGTGAGGGTGACCACATAAGCGGCCACTAAGTGCTGAAGCCACAACGGGGTTACCACTTGTCTAGTGGAAAACCTGGAAATGTCTGGGACTGTGACAGCTGCCAGGGAAAGTCATGGAGCCGACCAGAAGACAGAGAATGGTCACATAAAAAAATCCTGTTGGGAAAAATTGTTTATTGTTAACTTCACATTTAGCAGAACACAGTTATTTAGCAGCTCATACTACCGGTGTAATGTAGCACCAGTGTGCTAGCTGAAAGCACAGTTAGTCGGATAATAAACTGTGGTGCATTGTGTTGTTTTATCATGTTCATGTTATATACTGTTATATTTCCATTTATATTTCATTATGTATACAGTTACTGATTAATATTGTTAATAATTACTGTTGCTAATAACAGTTAATAATTGCTGGTTAATCATGTTGATAATGTTTTAAATTGGTCAGTGTTTGGCGAAGATGTGGACAGAAGTTTTGTAGAACGTTTTGGTATGCTGTTAGAGTTTTACAGCAATGGCGAGTGGTCACCCTGCCTCGGTTAAACCCTGTTGTTTATAACTGTCAGTTATAGCATCCAGCCTGTCGTCAATACCACTACAAAAGGTTTCCTGGAGAATTCTGCTGTCCACTCCAGACAAACCTGAAAACGTCCATTAAAACGGTTGTGAGTTTTTGCTTACAGTAGATGCTCTTTAGCCTATACGTCTGACGTAATTTATCATGCGCGGCAGTGTATTTGTGACACTCTTGTAGTGTTGCAGTGTCTGATCTTAGGCAATAGAACAATGTTTCGTCGTGTACAGTGATTCTGTTAATGTGTCTCACTGTGTGCTTGTATACCTCATTTTTCATGCCACCAGTACAGTACGGCCAACTGCGCTTTATTCTGCGCTGCAAGTTTATAAGCGTGAAAGCTCAATCAAACCTGAGTTACCATAATAAAACAAATCGTTATAGTTTTGCCTAGCAACCGCTATTATGGATGCCATGGTAACCTGTTAACATACTTTTATGACAATTTTACTCATAATTGAGTTTACGTAGCTGAAATGAAACAAAAAAAGTTTATTACATGTGTAGAATATCTCGAAAGCGAAGCTCGTATCTGAAAGAGCTAAAAATGGCTGGTAGAAACACAGCACTTTAATCATCTAGATCTACAGCACCCTAGGATAGGCCTGAAGAAAGAGGAGGCTAATGTCTGTGTATTTGTGGAACTAATGGAAAAGGCTGCGTCATTCCGCTGAGCCATGACTAAAAGGATTGATCAACATGTCCACTAAAATCTTTTATCAAGTAAATGTTGGCAGTGACCTGCCGAAAGCTCACCAAGTGAAAAAACATGCTAAACTATCAGGGAGGATCATTTAAAGAAAGAGCTGTCCACATTAAATTCCGTGACAACGTGAAGAAACAGAACCTGAAGACCTTCCTCGACATTAACAGTAAACAGGTTGGCAAGGCTCACGAAAAGATTATCCTGAAGGCAGACCAAAATCTCTGGGCAGTGGGCACGTGATCATTATTGCCTATCATGAAGGTTTTACCGCAGGACCACTTCTGTAATCACTAACAAACAGAAGTAGCTCTTTTCTCAAAGCAGCTGCACTCCCACAAAAGCTCAATAAATGTCGTCTGCAAAAGCGATTCCAGCACAGTCTACATGTGCAACTGCGGAGCTGCACAAACTAAAAGACTGATGATAAAAATGTAACTGAAGCGGTAGCGGTTAGGTCGACGATTCCGACGTGGACGAAGAATAAACCGAATATTCAGCTATGAGACTGCTACGTAATACTGCAACAGTGCATTGCGCATTTATCTATTGTCTAAACTGTTTATTGTGGTTCATATAACGAAGAGCATCAAAGAACTGTGGCGAATCTGTGTTAGTATTAGCAACTTGAACATTCAAATGACGTATAATAACTTACAGTGTATATATTCAACAGCTGATAGCTATGACTAAGCTACTACTCTGGAAGGGCTATCATAGCAAAATATTATCTACAGATATAAACCATTCTAAAATGCATCAAGTGCGCCCTTACGTGGTACCGATAACCCCAAAATCTTGTCTTGGCCCATGGACTAATAGTTGCAGATATGTCAAACTACTGTGGGTGCGTTCACGTGTATCCGTTTCGAAGGAGATCATTCTGCTGAAAATACGAAACTGGGCGTATTACTAAATCCAAATAGCCAAATTCTGAAGAGCAGCATTATGATGAAATGAAAGCAAAACACTGACGCCCTGTTCTCTACGCGGTAGCTGAGTTTTTTTATTTGCCTTAAGTTAGTGTGCACTACAGAATGTGCTTAAAACTTACTACCATAAATCAACACAAAATACAAAGTTTATAATAAACATTAGTTACATAGGAAGATTGAAGAATCATAGCAGTTAAAACAGCAACAAATTCCATAAATCAACACAAAATACAAAGTTTATAATAAAGATTAGTTACATAGGAAGATTGAAGAATACCAAATTGCCTTAAAACAGCAACAAATTCCAACAATAGTGACAATAACAATAAACTCTCTACTCAACATGTGATCAACAGTAGATTAGTGACATATTGACATTCATGATAAACATTAGTACACAGCAATATTGTCTTTGCATTTGTGCATTTTTTATCTACTGTCTAAACTGTTTATTGTGGTTCATATGACAAAGAATATCATGTGATATACTATATCAAAATCTGATATAAGTATTTTCACTTTAGCAAAATGCACTTCTGATAACACTGATTACTTCTTGAAAAATGCATGAACCACTGATCTAAAGTTAAAAACGTTAAATGAAATTCACATGCATCTATGCATATACACTGTGCTCCAAAAAACATCCCAACACTTTCGACTATAGTGGCCACTGGCCACTATAGAGCCCAAACAGCAATCTTAACAATGAATAACGTTCTCCAAATTCGTTAATGCACAATGTTTAAGTATTACATGGAAATATGGAATCAAATCACAACACAAACTGCATTTCTAGCACAGTAAATATAACCAAGCATTTTCTACAAAGAGTGCCACACTGTGCCAATAACAGTCTTCTTTCGTGCGGTAAAAAGAAATAAATAGGCACATGCAAAAAAAGCATTTTCACTTTAGCAAAATGCACTTCTGGTAACACTGATTGCTTCTTGAAAAATGCATGAACCACTAATCTAAATTTTAAAAAATTAAATGAAATTCACGTGCATCTATGCATATACACTGTGTCTCCAAAAAAACATCCACCGACATTTTTGACTGTAACTTGAAAACCAATTATCAAATTTTGATAATTTTTGGTACAAATATTCCTGACACAATTTGCCATCAAACGGCCGTTCAGTTTCCCACCTCACCCTATGTATGCTTTTGCACTACCTAGGGAAAGCAGATCAAGCGAAGTATGTGTTAAAATAAACAGAAAACCCAAAAAACATCCCCAACATTATCTATCATGCCTTAAATAAAAATTTGCAGATTTTAATAATATTTGGCAGAAATATTTCCAACACAACTGGCTATTAAACAAGTGTTTTAGTTTCCACCTCATACAACGTCTGCTTATGCACTACCTGTTAAAATGAATAAAAAAAACGTCAATAAATTCTATCTATGCTAATTTGTAGGCCCCAATTACAATGTTTGATTGTCATGCAGCAGTGTGTCTACCAGGTGAAGTTCAGGAATGTTTGCGAAGTCAAGAAGCGACTGGTACAGCCTAGATTGGTCTGGAGCAGAACATTATCGCTGCTGCTGTCAATGAATGGAGAAAGCGTCTCCTTGCCTGTGTTCGCCAACACTTGAAGCAATTTTACTGCAAGCAGTTGAAAAATGGACAACTGGATGAAATGTCAGTCACAGTGTCAGAAATGTGACTAAAATATGTTTTTACACGTTAGGTTAATTAAGCAATCATATCGCATTGGATAAGAAGTGATATTTCGCTGGTTGTGCTTTCCCCAGGTAATGCAGAAACAAACGTTGAGTGAGGTGGGAAACTGAATGGTCATTTGATGGCAAGTTGTGTCACGAATATTTATACCAAAAATTACCAAAATCCGATAATTGGTTTTCAAGTTACAGTCCAAAATGTTTGGGATGGTTTTTTTTGACACACAGTGTACATACAATCAAAGCCATCAAAGAACAACAGAAAGGAGGATATCACATACATAAACCAACGTGAGTAACAACAACAATACTGATGTGAAATGTCACTGCAACTGTTATTGCAACCAACCAACCGATCTGTTGCAGCAGTCTCAGAAATATAAAGGCACGACATGAAATTTAAGACACGGAAACTAAGATGTGTACAAAGTAACAGAAACAAACTGAACTGTGCTAAAATGCCAGTTGAGCTGTGTTGCACACAGTGCCGGATTTACGTATTTGGGGTCCCTAGACCCTAGAAAGCTGCGCCTCTTTGGCCATACCTGCAAAATGGACGACAGCAGAAAAATAAAGACCCTGGTGTTCGGAATGATGGATGGTTCAAACAAAAGAGGACGGCCTCACCGAGAATGGTCAGATGACATTGAGCAGTGGTGTGGGGCAACCC
>Ga0209367_1009904_pt1 | contig 12846 bp, 12 predicted proteins | sample WorMetLIZISLAND2_FD_187412 | JGI IMG/M metagenome (GOLD analysis project Ga0209367, IMG submission 187412) | Marine gutless worms symbiont microbial communities from Max Planck institute for Marine Microbiology, Germany - Olavius geniculatus... ... | reverse complement strand
TTCGTTCAAGCAATTAACAGTTAAAATAAAATACTGTAATAGTTAAATAGTAAATAGTCTAAATACGTTTAAAAAATAAAAATTATATGTGATTTTAAAACTTTTTTTTCATTTTTCTAACTTTCTATATTCTTCAGGCTGGTCCCATAAACGTCTCAGGCCCGGGGTAATTTACCTCCTACTCTTCATCTCGACGGGACTGGGTGCGTTAATTTACGTGTTAATTGATGCATTAAAAATTAACGCACTGCGTTAATGCGTTTAAAAAATTAACGCCTTGACAGCTCTAATATTAACCGATTTTTAGAACTTTTTCATTGACACATATTCTTACTTACTTATACTTAGTTTCTCCAGTTCCGTGCGAAACATTGGTCGACGATTCGTCTCCAGTTGGCACGATCGCTGGCAGCAGTCGTCTTGTCGCTGCAGTCCATGCCCATCACCTCTAGATCTTCTTTTTAGTGTGTCTTGCCATGTCCTCTTGGGTCTTCCAATGTTTCTCTTGCCATCTTCAGGTCTCCGTTCTATGGCCAGGCTGGCTAGCCTCGTTGGTGGAAGTCGCAGGATGTGTCCGATGAAACGTCTTCTTTTCGTTGCTACTATGTCGTGCAATGCCGTTTGTCCAGAGCGTGTCATTACTTCATCGTTCGTGATGTGATCATGCCATGAAATCCTAAGGATCCTCTTAAGGCAACGACGGCGAAACACATCGATCATCTTGGTAGCTGTTGCTGTTGTCTTCCATGTTTCACAGGCAGAAGTTGCAGTTGGAACTACGATGGAAGAATATAGCCGTAATTTGATCTCCTTGATGATTTTTCCGCACTTCCAGATTGGATGTAGACGCTGAAAAACAGATGAAGCTTTACCTATCCTTGTCCGCATATCTACCTCTACATTTCCATTTTCGGCCATATATGACTTCGGAGATATTGGAATTTGTGCACATTCTCTATGTTCTGGTTGTCGAGAGTGATTGGTGGCATAACATGTTGTTTTCTTACTATCATCGTTTTCTTCTTGGCATCGCTAATTCGTAACCCGACTTTTTTTCCCGAGCCCATAGAGTCTATTTGTCATGTCCTGTAAGGCTCCATGAGCGTGATCGAGCAAAGCGATATCGTCTGCAAAATCCAGATTTGCAAGTCTCCTGTGGTCCCAACTGATACCAAAATCTTTGCCTTTCATGGTCTTCCTCATCACAAAGTTTATCACCACGAGAAAGAGAAATGGTGAAAGTATACAACCCTGTTTGACATCAGATACAATATCAAACATGTCTGTAAGTTCGTCTTTTGTTCTGACGCAGCAACTTGAATTTCTGTATAGTGCTTTGAAGACATTGATGTATTTTTCAGGAATGTCGTAGAGCAGTGACATACTGTGGACAGTTGGCAATAAAGTAGTTGCTAAATATCCCACCACACTTTATCTGTGTCGCTACACTACCATGTGAAATATAAATTTTCAAAAAGCACTAAAATCACTATAATACATGCAAAAAGTCATCTTCTGAAATAATTTGTACTAATTTTTATACAAAAAAATAAATTTTGTTCAGTTTTACATTCATTTCTAATGTTTGTAAACAAAAGCAGATGATACTGTCATAAATAATAATTTTTAATGCACTGACGATATACTGGTGATGCAACATGCCATTTAGCAGGGGAAACAAAGCTCTGATTAAGAACTTATGTACCGGTTTAAGAATAGCTTTCAGGGAATACTGGCAGAATTTTTGAAGATAAACTGCAACGGGAAAGAGTGGAAATGTTATTAACAGAGATTTGGGAAACTTGCAGCACCAACCAAAGGCACGAAACCAGCAGACTGAAGCATACACGTACTGCAGAGAACGTGAGCACTGTGGATGAAATCATTGGAATGATAGACTTGCTAAACCACAAAGGCCAGAAACTAACATATCGTTCAATATGACAGATATTTAAAAAACGGATCTAACAAAGTGTAGCATCGTACAGATCGTTCACTGCATTTTTGGTCGAAACTGTATTTTGTTTACCAACACACTTGCTGTCTATTATTGTTAGTTTTTTGCATTTGCATTTATATTTCACATGGTAATGTAGCGACACAATTAACGTGTGGCGGGATATTCAGTAATCACTTAATTGACATTTGTCCACAGAATGCATCAGTGAAAAAATTTTGAAAATAGGTTAATATTTGGCAAAGGTATAGACAATCACAAAGTGGGACGTTTTTTGGGACACAGTGTAGTAAACACTGGTTAGTTAAGCAATTTTTTTTATTCTGGTTCTGTTTTTTGACGATATTGCGGTGAATACAAATTTTCATAAAAGTAAGTTGAAGATTATCTACAGCTCTTGTGGGTTCAACTTTTCTTTATGGGAAACCCAGCGCAGAGCTACGGAGCGTCACCTGCCGTATTGGATCACCTGCCACCAGACACAGTTGAACGCGCTCCGCTTTAACGCCAGCCAGACAGGTCGTTACTCGATTTACCTATCCCGGAGGGATGGAAGGCTGAGTTGACCTTGGTGCTATTTATATGCCGAGATGGTTTTCGTTGTTAGAACGCGCCCGACGTCGCCGCGATCAGACGCCCAGGCAGCACGGCACCGTCCGCGTCCTCTGGAGCCATGGCGACGGTGACGCCAGCCGGCATAGAGTCGGACATGACGGTCACGTGGACGTTTGGTGCATAGATACGGCGCCGGGTGGCCAGTACTACCGAGATCACCTGGCAGCGTTGGACTGTAAGCTGATGGCAAGTACTGGTGATGATACGGACGATGATGATGATGATGATGATGATGAGGTTGCTGCTGCTGGCCCAAACTGCATCACAACATCTCCGCTAGGTAACTCCACTCATTAGTTAATGGTTTTCAGGTTTGCACTGTACGTGTAGTAATTTTTGGTTAAAATAGGCCTACACTAAAACCTCCCATGCGTGTACTGTGAAAATGGAAATTTTTTTTATACTTTTTGGATATCTTTGTCAATTTTCTAATCTTTTTCAGGTATGTTTCGTTCGTTCGTTTATGTTTTCATTTCTTCTTTCTTTTTTTCGTCAGTACGTTCATTCGTTCGTTCGTCCGTTGTTTTCTTTCTTCCTTTTATCTTCATTTCTTTCTGTTGTCTTTTCATCCTTTTTTCCTTCCATCGTTTATTCATTCGTTCATTTGTTCGTTTGAATGATCTATTCGTTAGTTCGTAGATGCATTCACTGAACTGTGTGTTTTGATTGTACACTGACTGCGGTGCCACAAGCATTTTGCATTTTAAACTAGATAGCAGTCGTAGCCCGCAGGTACCTCTGCCAAGGCAATGCTATTCGCCAGGTGGCGTCACCATCTTCGGTTTTGCAGCGGTTCCGCTTATGCCCCCTTTAACGCAATGGTAACGAAAATTTCAAAGTGATCCAGAATCCAGGATTCCTGCCGCATCACCCCCAAAATTGAATCATTTGTAGCTTATCTTATGCCCTACTTACCCTCAAAATTTCAGAATGATTCGTCCATAACTTTTTGGGTTATCTTGTACACACACACACACACACACAGACAAACAAAAACCGGCTAAAACATAACCTCCTTGGCGGAGGTAATAATAACAATTGTATTTTATTGCGTTTTGTCGTGATGACAGACAGACTGCGTAAGCTGGTAGAGGACCTACACTTACCATCGTCAGGAGGTAACAGGATACTGCCAGGCAACGACAAGTTTCGTCGTAACGACAGAGTCATCATCCGCGCAGATCCGGATCACTTTAAACGGATGCAGACCGAACGATATGGCGGCTGGAGCGACGAAATGGCGCTGGTCCGTCTAGCAGTGCATCGTATCTGAAAAAAACAGGCCACTTTTTTGAATAGCTCCGCGAAACATTGGCAGATTTTAAGAATTTTTGTAACGCTACTTCGCAAAGAAACCTGGCGTAAATGACTGCAGTTGCAGTTTTGCCCGCCGTGTGGAATGCGCTACCCAGTATGAATTCATTGTTGTACACCACCAAAATACAAGGCAGTTTAGCAACAGTATTAAGGTGAGGTGGGCAAAGTTGTAGCTGTTTGCGTTAAGTTCGTTTTTGAATTTGATGTTTCTTGTCGAAAATTATTAGAATCGGCCCGTGTTTCACGAAGCTATTCAAAAAAAGTAAAAGTGGCTTGTTTTTGAGACACGGTGTTGTAGCAATAACAGCAGTAGTAGCAACAGCTGCTGCTGCATGATACAGTTTTTACGTGCGAAAGCAGCTACTGCTTTCAGCGCATCTTAGCCATCGCAATTCGGTCTGTCTGTCTGTCCGTCCGTCTGTCACACGGGTGGATCAGTCCAAAAAGGTGCAAGCTAGGATCACCAAATTTTCAACGTCGACTGCCCGAAAGACTTTAGTTTCAGGAACCGTAAAGCCATAAATTCGAAGGGGGTCACCCCAAACGAGGGCGCTAAATGAGAGGGGGGTGGGCAAAATTTGCGATTTTTGGCCACTAAGTCGCTGTATCTCAGTAACGGTGCGAGATAAGGCCTAGGTTACTATTAATCACTAATTGGAAGTCGTATACTGGCTGTCGATTGACGCTGAATTCAATGACCTTGGATGACCTTGAATGCCAAAATAGGGGGTTTTTATAGATTTTTTGGCGATCTCAGGCTGTGAAAGTCTATACCATTCACAATGTGGCCCCACGGTACTGGTGTTGGTGGCGTGGCGTAGTTGGTAACGCGTTTCTGCTGAAACGAATTTACTATACGCTGGGCTCGGTTAGTACTGCGATGGGTGACTACTGAACCGGAACTGCTATAGGTTTTTGCGCATCTCGTGAGCATTAGCTCAAATTTTTTGTTTTATAGTTGCTAAAATATAGTGTTAAAACCGACTATCACGTTTCAGAAGTAGTGAGTTCCAGACAGTTGTGGTGCAATAGCAGAAAGCTGAGCTGCTGAAGACGGTCTTGGGTCCGGCGACATGGAGTAAATGGTGTTCACTGGAGCGCAGTAGTCGTGCAGATACGCGAGTCGTCAGTGATTTAAAAAGTCACCCAAAAAGTAGCAAAGCAAAATGCTAAAGCAGTAGCTAGTAAAGGAGAGAATTGGATATAACTTCCGGTTTTGAGCAGGGATCACCCCATACAGTCCCGGGGTCATCAAGTGCAGCACATGTCATGTGTTATCAATCACGGCGCAGCGCGTACCGGTACGCCTGCCATAACCCTAATCCTAGCCTGTCTATCTGCAGCGCACGTGTTATCGGTGCGAGTCCCGAAGCAACTACTTAAAGCCAAATGTCGTGGCGCCAACGGCTGTCAAAAGTAGCCCAGTTGGCGTTTTTGGCCCAATCTGGCAACTGTGCTAACAACTAGCATGTGCAACCGTGCAGTGTATAGGTGTAGCTGGCGAAGTGCAGGGCGTCCACGAAAATGGAATGGTTATCGTCAAGTATGAAAGTCTCGACAAAAAGTGGCTCGTTAATCCGGAACTCCTCAACAAAACGGTCAGTGAAAAATAACCTTGCGCCAGTTTTTCGTCTAAACTTCTAAAGGTTGAGGGCTTGCAAAATAGCTCCCAGCGGGAACTCTAGCTCAGAGCTACGAGCGTCAACTGCCATATATGAGATCACACAGTGTTAACTGCCACACGGCACAGGTGAGCGTGCCCTACCTTGAGCCAGGCAGGCTGTTACTGGATTTATCTGCTCTGGAGGGATGGAAGGCTGAGTTGATCTTGGTGGTGGTTATATACTGAGATGGTTTATCTGTCCGCAGATAGTCATTCAACTGCAGTAACAACTTGGTAGCAACTTGAACCGTATTCGAACTTACAAACTTTTGATCATGAGTCCAGCGTTCTAACCGCTATGCCCCCAATTAACACGCTAGCAAACAGCGGCGCCATGGGTTAAAAATAGATGGGCCGAAAGTTGCAGCTTTCCGACGTAATTCAAACATACTGTTACAAATTACCGACAGTAAAGATAATATGTGCTCAGAATTTCAGTTTTGTCCCTAAATTTTTTTCAAAAATGGGTTTTAGCCTTGAATTTTGCATTTTGGACGAAAATTTTCTAACAAGAAAACGATTTTTACAACATTTTCCCGACAGCCAAACATTTAGGGTGAGCAGCTTTTTCCTTTTGCTCCTTTCCCACCCCCGGCTATGACGTCACTGCTAAGAAAAAAATTCTCGACGAACTTACAAACAAAACTCATGATCAAAAATTTGTAAGTTTCTTACTATAAAATGCTGTTTTCTGCTCTTAACTGGGATGGCTGCGTGGCTATGATGTAGAACTTTGTGGTGGGCGACCGAGTGCGGATCATCAGTGATGAACAGTTTATGCGACAGTTGCAGTCGAGACACGGAGGCTGGGTGCATCGCATGAAAGATGTAAGCAGCGCTTTACTTATCTTTATTATCATCATTCAGGGATGTCAATAAGGCCAGAATATGGCGAGAACGAGATTGAGAACAAGGATGCGGTGAATTTTTAGCATGCAATACTCGATACAGCAGTTGGCATAAGTGCTGAACTGAACTGATTTCATTTTGAAACCAAACATGCTTACACGCACTCAAAGCGCGTACAGAGCGACGCAACTGAACTAAACTCAATTGGTTCGGTTATAAACGAACTGGCCAATGGACAAGCAGTAATGCATTACAGTAGGCACCATCTAACAACGGCGTCACTGATACATGACTATAGGCAAGTAGGCCTACGCGTTATAGCGTTATAGCGAATGACCAGTGGGCTTGTGGTGCTCGCCCATTGGTCAATTTGTCAAAAACTAAACCATGTCAGTTCAGTTCAACTCGGATACATCGCCTTTACAGTAGGTGCATGGACCTGTAGTGCTGTTATTGTAAAGAGAATTTGCGTCATGCAATAAATAAAGTAAGTTGGCCTAACAAGGCCTTGATGCTTGAGTCAAAAATTCTAACACGGTGCGCAATTTTAGTGTTTTTTTTCACTGTCGAAGCCACGCTTAAGACGCACGATAAGTCAGAAGGAGAACGATTTGATGAAAACGAGAACGATATCATTAAATTTGGCATTGAGACCACGTTGGTCACGAAAACTTAACATTCTTATCACCGTCATCATCATCAGCAATGGCGTCGTCGTGGCAGCAGGGAGGCCGCTAGGGGGCAGGACATGCCCATTTCTCTTTCTTTTAGCCTGTTGGCACCCATAATTTCCTTTGTCGTATATTTGCAGCGCTCTGTCTGTCTGCTTCTCCCCTATTCTTAACCCACGACTGATCATTCTTGTCATTGAAAGATTTAAGATAAAGCTCCATTTTAGTGCGGTTTATAGATAAAGACATGGTGCAAACCTGGCTCTGGCGGATCTAGGTCAGGTCGCATGTTTCTGGTGTAGTTATTAGGTCAGGTCGGCGAGGTGGTGGGCGGAGAGGGGTATTCTGCTGATCGGTTGAGGGTGAAATACAGCAAGTACGAATGGACGCTGAATGCGTCTGCCTGTCAGCTGGCGAATCCGGCGGACTTCAGTCACATACAAACCAAACAACAGCGCTCTGCCGGTACGTTTTATTTCGCGTACAGTCAGGGCCAGATTAAGACCAAATTGGGACTGATGCTGCTGCGTAAAAGGGCTCTATTTTTATCGGCATTCAAGACCAACAAGAGGTCTAAAGCCTTGTTCATAGTGACCGACTCAGCTCGACTCGATTCAACTCAACTCCAGGGACGCCAAGAGCCACCGTGGGGCCCGAGGAAAACATTTCCGCAGGCCCATCTGGGGAAAAAATTTTTGAATTTTGCTTTTTATAATGGCACTGTTTGGTGTAATTTTTTTGAGTTGAGTTGGTAGGCCTAGGGTGTTCATAGCGAGTCGGTTAATTACTGGCGAAAATCTCAACTAAACTAAACTCAACCTAACTCGAAAAAAAACTCAGTTGAGTTGAGTCGAATCGGTCGCTATAACTGCTATAAACAGGGCTTAAGACCCCTGGCTTGCGACGCGCATGCGCAAACGGCGGGAAGAATTTCAGTGCTGTTTCAAGATTGAGGCGTCTGCAGGGTGAGAGGTGTGAGGAGAGGGTCCCCTTTCCATCTACAGGTTTAGGGAACATCGTGAACTTTTCAGCGGGGTCTAGGATGGAGCCCCGACCAAAAGTAGATTTTGTGCGTACTTGAAATCAGGAAAAAACCATTTGGAGCATTCTTTCAGTAGGCCGGATCCAGAACTCACGTTTTGAATAGAGCTGTCAAATTAACGCGTTAAGTTAACGCGTTAATAAATTAACGCGCGTTAAAAAAATTAACGCACATACGTTTGGAATAAGTGCTAGAACCACAAGAGACAGGTTAGTTTGAGTCCAGTTTATGGAATGGTCGGAATCTATAGGATTTCAAGAACAGGTGAGTTTTGTGTTGCTGATGTAAGATACTGAGAATAAGTACGGCAGTTTTCAAGACGGGCCGAAATGTGTTTTTTTCTTTTTTTTGTCAAAACACTGAGCAGCAGTGATTTATAGTCTGAACTTTCTGGAGTATTGTTGTGCAAACTTTTCAAAAAGAAGTATTTGAAGCTGCACAACAACTGGATGAGGTACAAACTTCCAAAAAGCTGACAGTCGATGCCAAACGTCGAGAGCGGAGAGCGATCCACTGCCGACGACCGTCGAATGAGTGAAGTGGTGACGTTAAAAGTATGGCGGCTCTGTAGCCCATGGGGTCTTTGGTTTGCGTCACAGGCACGTCGGGGGACTCGTGTGACGTCATCAACGCGTCATATCTGGTGGAGTGCGCCGCGGAAAATAAACTCGATCTGGTGCGAAGTATTCTACGCAAGCACCCAGACAAGGTCTGTCCGTTTCGTCCGAGCACTTTTGTTTTTCATAGGGCTAGTGGCTTTTTCAGCGGAGGTTCTTTCTTCCCTATGACTCAGTCGAAAAAATCCGAGCATGTTATTTATAGCTTGCGTTTGTGAAGTAGGTCTACACGGGGAAAAGCAAATTTGACGATTTCGTTCGACGTCAGAAAGCAAAATTGGACTAACGTCTGGCTGGCAGTGGAATGGACAAAGGGAGCCGGGGTCCCAATTTTCCACGCAAGACAAGCACATGTTTAAACTAGGGATGTGACGAAGCGAAAAAATATTCGCATTCGTTGAATGCGGCTATTAACTTTACTATTCATCGAATAACGAATGCGAATGCGAATAATTATTCAGCCTCAAGAAAACTTCTCTATACCAGTATTTGAACAAAGCAAAACATCCAAATAATTATAGTTGTTCAGTGTTCAGTCAGTGAAAATCAGCACCGGTATCTAAGGCAAAGTTCAGTCAATCCAGTTCAGTTAAGTAAATGAAACATCCAGAGTGCTGTGTTCTCCTCATTGGCAGTATTTCCTACTTAAAATTAAATAAACTTCAATCAAGTTGAATAAAATAAAATATTTGTATTCGCCAGAAACTCCCCCAACTATTCGTCGAATATCAAATAGCTGTAAATTTGCTGAATATTCGCATGTTGTCGAATGCGAATACGAACTTCGTCACATCCCTAGTTTAAACTTCACTAATCTAATCTAATCTAATCTAGAGTGCATTTGTCTGCCGTACAGTCACCCATCCAAGTAATAACCCCTTGATAGCAACCCGACCGGGAGTCGAACCCAGGACCTCTCGATTGTAAGTCCAACACACACCCTGCCGTTACATCGCCAATCCACTTGCACGCGTCAGACGTGTGTGTGTATGTATGATTGGCAGGTGAATATAAAGAACACGGGTAAGACGGCTCTGCACCTGTCCGCCCTGAACAATCACCTGTCCGTCGTTCGCCTGTTACTGGACAGTGGTGCTGACGCAGCGGCTGCCGATGACGGAGGCAACACGCCACTTCACTACGCCGCTTACAGGTAGCCAGGCCTACCGGTGGTGGAAACCAGACCAAAGCTGTAAGATGAAAAAGATAAGACCAAATCCACAAGTAGGCTAATCTGAGCAAAGTTCATAAGATGCGTGACAGCCTTCCTCTTTGCACCATCCATTTCGTCGCTGTTCACTCTTGAAGTGTGCGTCGCAGCCAAAAATGGCAAAAAAATCATTAAACCCCGTATTTTCGGGGTTTAAGGTCGTTCAAGGCCGTCAATGTTGATAATCCTAAAATATCGTCACCAGTGAAATTTATGTCAACGCACTACCGTGTAAAACGCAGATGCTCCAAATTGCTACATTATCTGGTGATTATCAGTATCAGATTGCTCACTTTTCTGTTATCAGTTTGACAGAGAGTGTCATATGCTGTAATAATTTTTGAGGTATTGAACATTTTAGGCTAAAAATAGCAGACAACAAAGTAACTGGTTGATGAGCTCAAAGCACATTTTGTCTATAAATGAATAAGTGCTATGCATTTTGATCAGTTGATCGTTAATGCCGCTGTCAGCCGTGGCGTCACATCTAAGCCATTGTGTACACTTTAAGCATAAATTCTGAAAATTTGGAAGCATATTGTTACATAAACTTATAATTTTGTTGAATGAATTACATTTTAGTTTATTGTGTTCTTAATTAAGTCGTTAGAACTTTTACGGCGACAACAATTGAGCATTATGCAACAATTTGGAGCATCTACGTAGTGCGTTGACACAAGTTGCGTGAGGTGGACACTGAGTATACTTTACATAGTGGTATCTTTTTGGCTATCTGTTTGCTTAAAATTTTTAAATTTGGTGGAGATTTGACGAAGTTCTGACAAAAGCAAGTTGGGACATTTTTGGCACACCTGTGGCGTATAAAAGATTTGACCTTGGTTTACGTAGGATACAGCAATGTCTGGGCCTCTGGGGTGGAATTAGCTTATACTGCGTACTCACTTATCCACTCTAGCAGTGATTAGTGGCGGCTGTATCCCCAAAAATCTGGGGGTGCTGTGCTTTAACCCAAACCTCGCTGGACAGGATGGCCTTTACTTATACCGATATCACCCATGAAGCTTCCCATAGGCCAGCGTGTTATGCTGGAGCACCCCAGCTCCATGCTAAAACCATCACTGATAGTGCTTTAACTAATACGACTTACCCCCACCAAACTACCTAATATTATAGTCTGGTCTTATCCTTAAGTTACTAAATACTGCACTGCCAGAGTGGTTAAGCGAGCTTATACCACTCCAGACAGTGTGGTATCGTAATTAAACCACGCTTAGATTGCCTAAGCTACAGCGTCGCTTGCTTGCTCTGTGACGCACGACTGCAGTCAAAAACTGTGAAAACGGTAACACTGGAAGCTAATAGGCTACCCCGTTTACACGAGGAAGCATACATGAAGCATACACGAAGCACACAATATGAAGCACACTTAGAGCAACCTTAGAGCAAACTTGACGCAAACTTAGAGTACACGTCGTGCACTCTTAGAGCTGGCTTGATAACGGTGTATCTTGAACGTATATTAGCTCTGGTATTTGTGCGGGGTGTTGTCTAGCTGCGAAGGTAACGGGCCATAGAATATTTAGGGGAAGCTGCTATAAGACACATTCAACACTTTATAAGCTTATAGCTCAGATTAAATCCCTTTTTATTCTGAATAAAAGTGAAGCGACACACTCGCTTCGGCACCACGGCAGCGACTGAAATATAGCGAATTGTTGCCGAGTTGCTGCCTGAGTTAATTAACTGGGTCTGCTCAATGTCATCTCTACGTCATCTCCCACCAGTAACATAACGTAGTCCTGTCACGTATGCTTCATGTATGCTTCATGTAGCCTATGCTACTTGCTTCTTTGTGTAAATGGGGTATAAGTGTCGTTTAACTTGTCTTGCGTGCAGGGATCGTGCGGAGGCACTGGAGCTGATGCTGGCGCGGTGCACTGATGCTAATGTGGTAAACTTCAAGCTGCGCAGCGTGCTGCACGTCGCCGTCTTCGAGGAATCTCTCAACTGCGTCGACGTTCTGCTCAAACACTCCGCCAGCCTCTTCGCTCAGGTCAGACTGCGCTAGCTAGTTCTACATAGTTGCTCGAAAATTTCTGCAATTACTCTTCACCGATTTGCGTCACTGCTAACGATAGTCTAACGGTAGCGTGTCGGATTAGCAATCGCTAGGTCGCTGGTTCGACTTGCATGAGATGACCCTTTTTCTGAGTATAGTACGTTGTTGTTAGTGTGACGATAGATGAAACATAATATTTCGGCATACGGCTGTACCCGTTAGTCAGTCTGTCATTAACTTTTTACGTTTATTTTGGCCATTGAGTTAACCCTTTGTTGCTGTGATGCTAGGATGAAGACGGTAACACGCCGTTGCACACGGCTATACACGCAGGCTGTCACGTCGCCGTCGAGCGAATAACATCACAGCCGCCCGGACTGCTCGACTACCGGCTTACCAACAACCGATCGCACAACGTGCTACACCTAGCTGTCATCAAGAGAGATATCGTGTTAGTTATTCGCTCTGTTTAGACGATGTAGCTGGCTTATTGAGCCCGCGTCGAGCTCGCTTGATGAGTGCTTGATATACTTATCAAGCTGCTTCGACAGACGCTTGCTTACTGAAGCAGTTTGATGAATGCTTGCAATACCTAAACATGTTTGATAACTTAAGCGTTAAGTAAGCTGCTTCATCCAGCACTCGTCGAGCAATCATCAAGCCATTTCGATCGATGCATGGGCGGCGCTAGGAATCTGAAGCTGGGGGGGCACAGGGGAACAAGTGTAGTGAACCTCCGAGGGTGGGTAAACGTATCGAAGACGTTGCAGTTAATATACTTTATAATACCACGATTCAGCGCACAATATCATCATCATAACATACGTGCAGACAATCCCCGACCTTTTCTAACGTGGTCGGCCGGCGAGCGGTTCTTACTCTCCC
>Ga0209367_1009903_pt1 | contig 12847 bp, 7 predicted proteins | sample WorMetLIZISLAND2_FD_187412 | JGI IMG/M metagenome (GOLD analysis project Ga0209367, IMG submission 187412) | Marine gutless worms symbiont microbial communities from Max Planck institute for Marine Microbiology, Germany - Olavius geniculatus... ... | reverse complement strand
AGAATTAGTTTGCTCGAGGCTTTGTGTATCGCCTGATGATTTCGCTTTCTTGGCCATTTTACGTTTACTTCGTCGTGAAATTACTTGTTTGTAGCTTTCAACATCATCATCTTCAATATCTAAACCATGCTCTAAAGAGATTGATCATTTAAGTTGTCTTGCAGCTGCCATTCAGTAGTGAGAAACAACCACGTAGTAAACACGTGGTAGTAAATTCGTCAGCCAATAGGATCAATGAACTTTTACTGGAAAATCCCACGAAGATTACGTGGCTGGTAAATAACCACCGTAGAAGGCGGGTTGAACACAGACGTGGTTATAAACACACTGCAGCACACCTGTAGCCACCAACGATTCAACTCTTGTTTTAGCTAATATCTCCCAATAATTCAGTCGATCGGTAATCCGACAGTTGACGTGGTGCAAAACTAAACTACTCAACACTAAACATTAAGATAAAAAACCGTCTAAAAGCAGTTAAAACAGATAAAACGACTGCGTAATAATAACACAACTTTATACCATAACGTCATTAAAATCATTTCTGTAGCGCATCTTTGAAATAAAGACAAGTCATGTGAGGCTATTAATCCATGACATCTTTTGTCTTCTTGTTTTGCTTTCTCCTGACAAGATAGCCTATCTTGGACAGTTGGACGATGTTTTCTCTAGACTGTTATTTTCACGTAAATCTATGACTGCCTGTTAGTACACTGTGGGGCATAAAAACACACCCAAATTTTTTTCATAACTTGTACATTACTCGAACGATTTTGATAGAATTAGCCAGCTGGCGAGTTTAGATAAATTAAAGTACGATAGTACGATAAAATATTTCAACTTCGCCGAAATATCGTCGCCATACTACTTTGCAGAACATAAAGTATCTGTTTTTGACAAACTAAAATGAAAGGATGTAAATACTGTATTTGCCTTTAAATTTGAAGTTCGTCAAGCCGTATCTTGCAACCACTAGCAACCGTTTTCAATAAATTTCACCGTACTGACTGACTAATTTATCCAAGACACTGCACACCACTCTCTATCAAAATCGGTAAACTTGCTATTAGTATTTTGGTGTGTTCTTATGCCCCACAGTGTATGTCGGTATTTGACGTATACGGCACCGTCAAATTGTGTCTGCAGCAGACATAGCGAATCATCGTCGCACCAGTTCTCACTTCATCAGCCACATCCCAACATCGTCGACGAACTGAGAGGCACGATGACGTCGGCTGCTGCTGCTGGCGTGATCGTTGCCAATGGCAACGGCAACGGAAGTGACGTAGCCGTCAGTGCTGAAGCTAACAGCGAAGACGACGATGACGACGTAATGACGTCACCGATCTCACTCAGTGACATCAGCGAACACTATCAGATTCCACAACACATCTATGACCGACATCAGCTCAAAAAACAACAATAACAGCAACAACGACAACAACAACAACAATAGCAAAACAGTGGTTATAGCTGTAGGTTTGATAAATAGGTTTGTCTAAAGCAGTGAGTCATTAGTTTTTTTAAAAGTATGACTGCGTCAAACTTTGACCGAGTTTCTAAGTCTGTCACTGGCAGACTCGACATCAAATCTGCAGTAAAGTAGTCACGACTAACGGATAGTTTTTAAATACTAGTATTTTAATGCAAACGAAACATTTGAAGTTATAAAGGAATCTTTAGTATTAGTGCTGAGTGTGCCAGTGAAATAAAATACAAATCGACCAGTATTCGACATAAAAGTTTTGGAACTGGCGTTACCGACGGCTTTATACTAGCCGGAAAATTTTAGTGTGTCCTCTGCTCTGTGAGAAAATTAGTTTCACTGCGATGTCTTTAGTCAGTTTTAGTGTTGCTGCAGCGGATGCGTAGTGTTGGGTCATTCTGTAATTAATATTTTCATGCAGCGCATTTGAAAAGCTTTCTGAAGCTTTACGAACCTAAGCCAAAGTAATGAGTTTTAGCCTACCAGCTCATGTACCATGGTCACCTCCTTTCAGTGCTGCATGCGTTGATGCGCTTTCTGTTGGTGCAATTTCTAGAAACGTAACATGTATATTTCATAATTTTTCTACTTCAAGAATTAATAATATGGCGCCATTTGGTAAACTTATTTATCGAACGACCCTCGTATAAGTTACCGGCAGGCATTAACTCTAACTTCTGACTGTCTCAACTAAAACCGTAAAAAATAAAAACTGCTGCAAAGTGTTAATTCTACATCAAACCATGGTATGTATTAACGTGTTCAATGTGCAGTAAAATATTTTCCAACAATTTACTACATGATATCAAGAGAGCCTGATGATGTGCATTTTTCTGTGGTTTGACTTAATTGGTTTAGTTGTCAAGACCTAGTGTTAAGTCCTTCTGCCATGCATACAATTAACGATTAATGACAGCTGGAAAATTATACGTGCTAGGATGAATTTGGCAGAGATCAGGGCATTAATGGCATAGCTGTGACTCATTCTCTAACACTAAATTAAAATTAATTAATTACTTCACTGTTTACATGTAATTATTTAAAATAACCGGAAGAAACAAACACAATGCTTGCATATGATGGCTACCAAATGCACATATAAATTATAAACGATACACCATCATGTGCAATAGTTCAGTGAAATATTGTATAATAAACATGAAAAGCATGTTTATTAATTTATGCAATGTTCCAGTGAACGTTCTAAGCAGCAAACACACAATAATTATTACTAAGTGACATTACGTGACAGATCAGTATTACACTTCAAATGCATATTAATCAACAATTGCGTTGAATGAACAAAAGAGGTCAGACACACAAATTTGAATAAAATCAACTGCAGCATGCTGTATTTGGCAAAACAATAGATAACAAGCTGTCATGAATAAACATCTGGAGCCTATTTTTTGCAAATAACTAAATGTTTAAGTTATGACCAAAGAGCTGTTAGAAAGACTTATAGATAACTGATGCACTGACAAAGAGGAAAATTACTTCAGCTCACCGCATAACAGCAATCAACTAGTGAGTGACAACTACAGGGTGCGGCAAAAAAGTGGACCCCTAAAGTTTTTCGCCATTTTCTCAGCAACCGTTTGGAATTTTAATATGAAATTTTACAGCTTTATTTAATGAAACCTTTTACATCCAATTGCCAAGTAAAATTTGATTCTGTTGAAAAACGACAAAGTTATAGACTTTTTAAAGTCCTTCACGTGTTTTCATCATCCATAACCTAGTGACGGAAAGTCAACAGTTCCGAAACGAGCAAATCTTTTAGCTTCTAGAAGCGGTTAAATGCAAAACAACACGTATAACATGTGCACAATATCTGTTTTACATGATATAAGCACGGCTATAAGAACTGCATCTTGCATGTCAAAAATACAATGTACAGCTTTGCATTCCGTGCAGAAATGCATTCGGCACTAGAATAGTAAACAACCAAGAGAGCAATGCAAGAAACAGCAACAATCAAGATAATGCTAAACAGAAAGTTACAAGCCGATGGAATCAACGCTATATGCTACATACAGTGAGTACTGTAAGACTGCCAATCATGATGCACCATATCAGACTAATCACAAAATAAATTATTACACCTTCCCTTGACAACAGGGATGTAAAGACCAAAGTTCTTTTGGAAAAGTTTTTAGGCCTTTAGTGTACGAATACGATGAGATGCAGCCTATGTGTTACAATCAGTTAGCACATTCGGCTGTTAGTCCGGCGGCACTAAATTTTATAGTATGATTCAAATCCTGTTTTGACATATGGCATGTCACAAACACTGATTACTTTACTTACTGAAGAAATAATGAGCATTCTGATATGTCCAACAAACGATAAGTGCACAGTGTAGCCTGAACGTCAATTCTTCTTAACAACAGTATACAACAGCACTGTACCAGTTGAATTCTGTGAATACTCATGATCTCTCTCAAACAGCAGACATCTACATCACCGAGATTATTATCAACAGCATCAACACAATTACCGGGCTTCTCTTCACAGAACAGAATCGACAGACAAAACTTATATCTGCCTGTTCCGCATGACCCAGCTCTTATTCTGAGGTTTAGAATTTCTGACATAACTGAATGTAAAATAATATAGTAATATGAAAATTTTTTTAAATCATTAGCAGAATTAAACTGGTTGACAAATTAGGAAATTGGTTCATACAATGAAACCACTGTACTGCTTTATGGAGTCGGTCAGTTGATAGATCCAAAGAAAATACATAAATGCACATATATACAACATAACACATCTAGTACAAAGTCGGTGATATAACAAAGCACATAACAATTTGGACATTAAATATCTTAATGACCAAAATACATCAAAAACTTCAATTCAGTAGTACCACCGTGCATAGCTGCCAGGTAAATTACAGTAAGTGTACTGGAGCAGTGTGTTCAGGCGCCGAAAACTAAAAAGTGGAAGACGTTAAGAGAGGCAGAGCAAAGTTGTTAACTACCCATGACTAAAAAATTTGGGGTGCATCATAAGCTGCCTCAACAAGACCATCAATGAATTTTGGTCACATTTCAGCTGTGAAAACACTTCTGGTAGTCACAATTTTTGTACTACTCTAGTGTACAAAATGTCATAAATGTAAAAAAAACTTTGCAGATTGTTATGAATTGATAATCATGAGCAGGGGAGTTCCATAAATTTTAAAGTAGGGGACTATAAGCAATCTGCGAACGAAGAGAGCAGAGAAAATTATTTCCATTTCAGCCGATAAAAAATGTGTAATTTTCAAGGATATTTTCCAAGACTTTCCATGACCAAAATGATTTTCTAGGACTTTCCAAATCCTGGAATTTTCAAGAAAAAATCCAGAACTTTCCAAAATGCGCGGGAACCCTGCACATGCACTGCAGCAGCTGTTTATTTGAGATCTAAAATTTCCAGCATGATCGGCTCAATCTCATGCGGGTTGATGTCAACAAGGCACTTTCCGTGAACATTTGCAAATTCTTTCAGTTCTTTCATCTTGGACATGAGTTCGGGAAACATGATGGCAGCACGAACGTAGGTGTAGCGTGACTCCAGATAGTGCTTAACAAGCACCAGATAGCGGTCCTGGATGTTGGAGACGAGCTCTCGTGTGACTGCGTGCGGGCCTTCTGGTGAGAACAGGACGATGACAATGAGAAGCACAACGACAATGAGATCATCACCAATGATTGACTTGAACGACGTGCAGTAGCGCACGTGATCGTCATGCAGCTGAACGAAACCCGTCGCATTCTGCAACACCCAAACAACACTTAATGCTTCTCAGAAACTGCAACTGATAAGTTAAGTAAACGCACCAAACTGCAACCTTTATAATTAGTTTGTCAGCGTTTCGGCACCTGCTGCTGCCTTCGTTGGAATGACCATCCTCTTGGTGTTGCTGCAGTGGACAGTGTAATCAAACTAACCATCAACAAACAAAATAAAAAGATCGTAATTTGACAAATTTATAGAACTTATTAACCAGACATGCATTGCTGCATGCATTGCTGTCTGATACACAGGACAGATCCATGAATACACATTTTCATTTAATATGAATTTAACGAAGCTGACAAATTACCTAAATTTAATTTATCACCATTTCCTGCAAAACACTTGAGATACATGAAGCCTACTTTCCATTGTCCTGCGTCCACCAGCACATCAGCACTTTCCACACGAATATAGTGTAAGACAACAAAAGTTTGATGAGTCAAATGTGTCTAACAAAAAACTTCAAAAACTATTTTTGAAGTGTTCACTGTTCAACATGATTACCCTTAATTGCAATGACCAATGCCAAATGTTTCTGACACTGTCTGGTTACTTGATCTGTATAAAGCATGTTTGTTCCAATTTTCCACAAGACTAACTTTTTGTGGACCAATGAAAAGATATACGTTGAGACCAGTTTTACTAGGTCAACTCATGATTTGACCTGATAAAACAAGAAACTGCAATGCAATGAATGACCTTTAAGATCTCCGTAGGTATGTCACCACGTGGAGTGACCCATACGTCTCTCTGGCAATCATATAACGACACTGATCGCAGCAGCAATATGTGTATCCAGCAGCCTTTCAGAATGCCAATCTGGCAAACCTGGGGTAGCCGAGCAAACTCATCGAGCCGCTTTGCAAATTTTATCAACCGGAGCACGGTAATTGATGACTGGTTGACAAGCTGGTTAAGTGACGGGTCGAGCTGGCGAATATGTACAAGTGGCTCAAGATCGACAGTGAAGGACAAATCGTATACCTAACACAATGACAAAATACTCTTTATGCAAGGCTAATATAATAACAATACTCCATATTACATCTTTATCAGTATACACCATGTCCATAAATTATCGACACCCTAAGCTTCAAACACACCTAATTTTTTTTCTTGTTTATGGATTTCAACAAAAAATCATGCACTGCACTGTCTTAACATTGCTTACCGTCACATCTATTGTGACGTTCGCAACTTACCGTTTTTACACGCAATAGCAGCTACTGCTGTAGCTCAGCCATCACAATTCTGTCCATCCATCCATCTGTCCGTCTGTCACACGGGTGGATCAGTCAAAAACGGTGCAAACTAGTATCACCAAATCTTCACTGTTGGCTGCCTGGAAGACTAGTTTCAAAAACCGTATAGATTTTCCATAAATTTAAAGGGGGTCACCCTGAACGGCACTACGTTGACGGAGGCATAAAAATGTCAATTTAGAAGTGCATTGCTGTTATAGCTCAAGTTTCTAGACTGATACAAAACAATGTAATTCGGAACTGTGTGGCCACAGACACTGACCTGAACAAGCTCCTGGATGACTCGCTCTTCATCAGTTGTGAGAGTTCGCATCAAGTCGCTGCTGTCTGTCATCAATGATGTCGTTGACACAGAAGTTCCACCAAGACTCTGCTCAATGACTGACATGAGATCAGACGACGACGATGGCAGTCCATCCTTGCTGAGCCGCACGAGCTTCGACTTGCTCAGCAAGTTCGTTGTTTCCGAACTCAGTTCACAATTCGACAAGACCGATGACGGCACACCGGCTTCAGAACTGTGCACAGATGTGACTGCTGGACTGGGACTCTTTGATGGCACTATCACTATCGGAGCCAAATCATCGCCAGCATATTTATTTGGCTGTGAAACAGTCTCAGATGTTTCCAGATCTGAACCTTCGAGGGATTCCCGCCAAGTCTTTGAACTAATACTGTGGCGATTTTTCTTGAGTCGTTCTTGACGCTTCTTCTTCTCATCATCGCCTTCAAATACAAATTATATTACTACAAACAACCTGAACACTATTTCTGTAATTATGTCCAGTTCTACTTAACCCATATTTTTCATAATTACATAAATAATACTCAAGTCACCCACAAAAGAATAACTGAGTGACCAAATAAGAAAGTAATAAATTGAAAAAGTATGGCAGTGATTTACTAAGTAGTGTATAGTAAAAAACATAAAGTCCTTCCCGAGCCTTACGGCCCATAGGGCGGCGCAGATCTCTGTTTCCTAAGGCCCTCAGCCAGACACCAGTTTTTACACTGCGAGACCACGAACACGGGGCCAATGTATCACGCGGTGCGCCTGTTTACATCCCAGCGGTGAAGCCGGTACCAAATTATACTGCTTGGTGACAGAGGCACATGTGTGTGAACAACTTGCCTAAGGTCGTTACCCGGCAGTGTCGCGGTGCGGAGTCAAACCTGCGCCTCTGAGTTATCTCAGGATTACAAGTCTGACACGTTACCGTTAGACTACCGAGCCACACTAGTGTATAGACAGTTCTATATCATCAGTGGAGCTTCTATCTCTATACCTGGTGGGCGCAGCTTGCGCCAAGTGAAAAATAGGAGAGGGAAGTTTGTTGAAGGTGTAGATCAAAAATAAAGCGAAAAGTTTTTTGAATTACACTCTTAACAAGACTTCCCCCTTATTTTTCACTTGGCAATCAATGCTCTTAACATAGTTTCCCCCTATTTTTCAATGGGCAATCCTCACTCTTAACAAGGAGCCCGAAAAAGAGGGTCTGAGCCCAAAAATGGGTGGAACTTGAGCATAAAACTGGGGGAGGGAAGAACTTGCACCTGATTTTGACTCCAGAGTGAGTGAGTGAGTAGGGTTTAACGTCCCACCGGACTTTAGATTTGGAGGGATAAAAGCCACTGTCTGTCATACAACAAGACCTGCAAAATCAATTTCCATCACTGACATTAACCGTAACCTAAATTTTAACTCTAATTCTAACAAAAGTTAAATGCCACCTGTTGAACATGGACAAGAGCTGAATTTGACGAAATGGGATTCAGCCCAGTGCACTCCGTACTTAACATCTGTACTTACTACAGAAGGCTAGACCTGTGTTCGGTCGTTTTCCCAAAATATCACCCAAAACCGACCCCCTCCCTCCTTGTCTGCTTTTGTCTGCATTGGCCCAATCCCTCCTCCTCCCCTCCCCCATGCGAACGTCCGCACCTGGACTCAGATGTTAACACTATGTATAAACCACAACCAAAGCAGTATTACCTAAAATGAGGTCCTTGTTCATGCCAACATCAAAACATTTCTTCAACCGACAATGTGGACAAAACCTCCGCGTATTTACATCAATTTTGCAGTTTCCATCAAAAATGCACTTTGTTGGCTAAAATAAATGTAACACAAATACAGCAAAATGGCACTGTTTTTTCAAATAACAATTTATGCCATAGAAACAAGCTAATAGCTTAGAAAACTGTCGCCACAATGCTTAAATAAATGAAATAATGAGAAACAGAAAACGTCACACAATCGTTCGGACAGAGAGAGAGCATTCAAAAAAAACTGACAGTGAATAAGTATAACTAAAAAAACAGCCACTGACACCTGCAGTTTTACGTAGTTCAGTTTGATATAGTTAGTCTCTGTGATATAGTTAGTCTATCTAATTACATTATCAAGCCAACGATCATATTAAAATCGGCCATTTCTCAATCTCTGCAAAATTCTGTGAAATTAAGCGGAAATATCAAAATTCCACGAAAAAGAGCAAATTCTGTGGTTCGGCTTGAAATTCGGAAAAACTGTGGGCCCCAATGATAAGTAACATGTCTGTACCTATCTACAGCTATTTTCACACTAAACGAGCCAATAGCAGCAAAATAATATCTTTTAGGGGGGTACCCCTCTTTGACGCCCTCGTTCAAGAGGAACCCCCGCACTCAGGGATACAATAGAGTCCTTGGGGCAGCCCACAGTGAAGATTTTGTGATCCTAGCTTGCAGACAGACACACATCCAGGCCATGGCTAAGACGTGCAAAGCATTCTGCTATTTCGCGTAAAAAGCAAAAAGCACTAAAGGAAAAATAACTGAAGCACAAACAGTATCCAGACAGGCAACATGATTATATACCTTCTGCTTCAAAGCATTACGGCGGAAAAATGCTTTACACGATTCACAGGATACAGCATCAAAGTTACATCCAAGTGCCCGATCTCCACAGACACTGCAGAACTTGTCACCTTTCGAAGCTAATACACTTCCATTTTTCTGATGCTTCATCCTCCTAGCAGAGGCCACTTGCTGGTCATCAAACTGGCATGCCTCAGTCTCACCAGAAGTATTCAGCAACTACATACAATGTCACACATACAGTACACTACACCGAAAATAAATGTACAAACAATTCATTGTGTGCTATCAATTGCAAACAAAAATGTTTAGATCATATACAACAGCAACAATACATTTTTTCAGTGTCATGATGACATCATTCAGTCAATGAAACAGATAAATGCCACACCCCTTTCCTTCTACAACAAAATGTTCACTCACCAATCATTTAGCGACTCAACAGCTACTGAAAAAACCATGGAAATGGAAACACTAGACTTAAATGCCTCGTGCTAAAAGATCTAAGCTGCATTTTGGATGACCTAACAAGTTAGGTGTACCATGGATAAATATATTATAAATATGCTAATGATAATAATACTTCTAATCGTTTTAATACTTTTAGCTACTAGTTTTAATTTCTGCTGATGGCATGGCAAAGAAAAAATTCGAAAGAGTTTTGTTTTGCTGTATTCAGGCAATACAGTATATTAGTAAATTTGTTTTTCGTGTTCCAGCATAAAGTATCTAATTGTAGTATTTATAATATACTTATCTATGAACAATGCCTAACATGTTAGGCATCAAAAACGCAGCTCTAATGTGTTACACTAACATAGAATAGTTATAACATTCAACCTCATTCCTTGACTGAGTGTTAACATCTTCAACTTTGACTTCAAACGATTGTGCAGCAGAGCTTTCCAACGAAGAACAGCTATGCCGTGACGATTCACCGTCTGACACCTGAGAACAGAAAACAAGTTTTTCCATAAATTTTGACGAAAACATTCAGCAATAACATAACATAACATTGGGTGACTTTAAATTTCGCTTAGACCTAAGTTTCAAACTATAGTTTTAGACCAAAACTCGGTTTAAAACCAAATTAATGCAAAATTTAAAATGACAATTAAATCCGGTTTTAAGTAGGGTTTTAAACCGAACATTTCCGCTGAAACCAAAGTTAAAACCGAACATAATACCAAACTTTGGTTTAAAACCAAACTTAATCTGAGCAATCCACCTTCAAACCTGATCTCCGTAATGCATCAAGATAGGCGTTTCTTCTTAAAGACTAGTCTTTAGGTTTGGTTTAAAACCAAAACCACTTTAACTTTCGATTTAGCGAAAACAAGATGGTGTTTGTTTATTCAGCAGTTGCTATTGCTGCCAGCGTTCTAGGGCCCAATCATCTACGATGTGCACCTAATGTACGGCACAAATCATGTTTATCTGACGAAGATGAGTTTCTTTCAACGCGTCTGAGTGCTAGACAGATTCACCAGCTAGCCTTAGAATACATCTGGTGGCGTCGTCAGGTTGATGGTGCAAACGTAAGATATTACACCAGTACTAAGCATGTGAAGCTCTTTCTGCATTACTTGGCCCGAGGAGGATATACTATCACCAAGTCGGTCAAGCCGAGGGACTTGCAGAAAGTTTGGCGATGGTCAATCTGCACAAGACTGCTGCTTTTTTCCAACATACTACTGCAAGGTATAAGCTGCCCAGACTAATTTCTTGTCTTAACATTTTGCCAACCCGAGGAAACAGCTGATAGTCAGGGGCTCTATCCCCCAAGACCGATGATGCAAGTTCCCCTTCCCACCAGCCTTGTGTTCACACTCTTCCATCTCCCTCCCCTTCCTGTCTTTTTTTTCCTTCCTGTCCTGTCCTGTACTGTGTACTAATAATAATTTTGTCACCGTGTCTAGAGAGCTGACAGTCGGACCTCTTGGCTGCGTACTACGTACTAGACAGCAGACAGTCGACCGTACACTGTACAGTGTACACTGTCGTAAGAGACTGCGTACGCAGGCAGTATGATGGGCTGGCAATATGAGAACCCATCATACTGCCACAGACAGACGCCCTCACGGCAGTGGTGAGATCAACCTTAGCAAGGTAATGCCAAGGTATCACGCCTTCATACCAGTCGGCCAGTCAAGCCTGGCAGGATTAAATTCGAATTCATAACCAATTTTGCAACCTTAATTTGGGTGTACATATGTGACTACATAATTGTATGAAATATCCTTTAATTTGCATGCTAAAAATTTAATAGCTAACAAAACTGAATAAGCTGCAATAACAAACCCTAACCATAACTCTTAACACTAATCCTAACCCCAACCCTAGTCTTAAACCTAATCTATCATAAGGTAAACACTAACTCTAAACACTAGCACCACCTTTCTAATCTATGCCTAATGCTGGTGGCTGCTACTGTCGGCTCTCTAGACACTTGGTAATTTTGTGGACTATTTTCTGTACAAGTACAAACCGAAAAACAGCACCAGATTTGGTGTGAAGACTGCTGTGATATTTATAGGGTATGAAGGAAGTAGGTTTTCAGTTTAAAACTGGGTTTAAAACTAAAGTTAATCTGAGCATTAATTTAAAACCATACTTCAGAGTCCAGATTAAGGTTTGATTTAAAACCATAGTTTAAAACTTGTCTAAGCGAAATTTAAAGTCACCCATTCTGGTGACTGCATGTTTAGTTTTGTTCCACGCAAGTTGACACAACCGGACACAATTAATATTAATTAATATGGTAATAGTGTAATCACAGGCATGCAGTTTCATATATAGAAAGCTTTACTACAAAACATGCAATTTACACAGATATATCACACAGCACATACACTTGTCATGTCTTCTGCATGTTCAAAAAACAAGTAATAAATATAAAACAAAATAAAATACACAAACAACATCAACCATAGATCGCGTCATTTTACGGTATGCCTGAAAACCGCAGGATACCGCAGGACTCCATAGAAAGACCGCAGGACACATAAATAATAACCGCAAAACGATTTTTAGACGTGAAAACAAGACTTGACCTTTTAATAGTTCAGTAAATTTAAATAAACGTTGCTAAACAATGCAAAAATAACAAAATTAGCACGCTACCAGATGCCTAGAAACAGTGACAAAATGCCACACGCCGACTCTGAGACGCAGGCCACATACCTGGACGCCAAGGTGCGTAGTGCGTACGCCGTACGTCAGACGTGCGCCAAGACGCTTAAATTTACAATGTACATCACTCATGTTGTCAGTGTTTGCACATTCATTCACGCCACTCCCGTTCGCATTTTTACATTTCATACATTGTGACGTACAATTAGCATATTAGGCCCCGCCTCATGACAAGTGGCTGCGCTCGCATGTATTAAACAACGAGCTATTTATAGCTCGTTGGTATTAAATTGTTTCAGTGAAATAATAAACTATAAAT
>Ga0209367_1009902_pt1 | contig 12849 bp, 9 predicted proteins | sample WorMetLIZISLAND2_FD_187412 | JGI IMG/M metagenome (GOLD analysis project Ga0209367, IMG submission 187412) | Marine gutless worms symbiont microbial communities from Max Planck institute for Marine Microbiology, Germany - Olavius geniculatus... ... | reverse complement strand
CTTCCTCTTCGCCCAAATCCGAGCTTTCTCGATGGGCGAAGAGGAAGTGGGGTTGCAGCGGTAAATTGACAACCACTCGACCTGGACCCCCAGCTCTGAAAACATGGCGCCGCTCCTGCGAATTGATCATTACAAGACTAATACTGATAGGATATACTAATATGCCCAATGACAGCATGGATCATTAAACTGCTGCTAGTGGCGCCGGCTAGAGACTACAAGAAAAGCCCTGCTAACGCAAACGGAAACGCGCAACGGCAGTGCATGCTTGAAAGCCCAGTAAAACAAAGTCTAAGTCAGTCGCCAGAGGGTCCCAGACGACCCGCGGCTATAGTGTCTATAGCGTTTTACTTGTACTCACCAGAGGGCGTGACCTGTTTCGCTCAGCCAACGCCGTATCGGCTGGATATCGCGAATTTTCCCTACCCCCTGTCATTTAGCGCCTTCGTTCGGGGTGACTCCTTTCGAATTTATGGAAAAGCTTTACGAATCATGAAATTAGAGTCTTCCAGGCAGCCGAAGGTGAAGATTTGGTGATCTTAGCTTGCACCGTTTTGGACTGATCCACCCGTGTGACGGACAGGCGGACGGACAGACGGACAGACAGAATTGCCATGGCTATAAGACGGCTAAAAAGCGCTACAGCAGTAGCTGCTGTTACGTGTAAAAATAGCACATAAGCTTATACACTCAATCCGGAATACAGTCCGTGCCTGTATCTGCGTGCCTGTGTTTATAGACGAAATCCACAGACCAGACCACAGGCTACATTATCAGCCAGCTAGCCAGCCAGTCTGATCTGATATAGATCAGGCCTACAGTAGGTCTAAATTTACATATTTCCTCATCAGCAGCAGTAGGAGCATCGAAAAAGATCATGGGAGCAAGGGTGTGTATGGGTGGGGCCCCAATATTTGGAAATCACGTCACGGTCATGTTATGTAGCCAATGACAACAAGAAAGCCCAGCTGTCGCTAGGGAAAACGCGCTACAGCCTATACAGTTCCTGTTGCAGTACTGACCTTCAAGCTCATCCAAGGTCAATGATTTTCATGTAATCTGAAAAGGCGTAAAGGCATATGCCACGTCCTATTAGTGATTAATAGTAACCATGGCCCTATGTTACCGTTCCCGAGATACGGTCACGTATAGCTTGTCCATTATTCATTAAAAATTGCGGCCAAACCGCTGCAGATGGAGACTTGGTTACTATTCACAGCCTTTAGAATGTTGACAGCGCCCTATCCGATGGTACTATCGCCGACCCCCTACGACTTACTGTTTAGCCACAATACCGCACGATTGGCATACCATAGTGCATTATGACTCTTAAAGGTTATCCAATGTCAGCGATTTTCATGTCATTTGAAAGCCAATATGCGACTTCCTATTAGTGATCAATAGCAACTTAGGCCCTATCTCGCACCATTTAGACACAGTATATCCGTTATGTACAGACGACAACAGACAGACAGATGACAACGGACGACAACCGTACCAAATGAAACATGGTTTAGCAGACAAAACTAACACTAAAAGCTTAAAAAGATGCTCCTGGGAAAGGATGGATTCACGTACGTGATTTTGCCATCCATGACGTAGACGTCAGCGTCAAAACTGACGTCATCGTTGACAACTCGACCTCCACGAATTAACAGACCACGAGTACCAGCTTCATCAGACGCCTAGTAAATGCCACACACACACACACCATCTCAGTTAGCTGGAGATTAAAAGGTGGTGTATAGCTCTATGGAGCTATGGAGCGTTACCTGCCGTATGGGATCACACAGTGTTTGCATTAGGAACATACTGACATTTTTCGTTGTTTATTCACGTAAAATTTTGGTTAAACGAACGTCATTTTTCTTCTGCCGGCGCTACTAGAACAACTAGGCAAAGCCATCTAGCAGTGACTATAGTGTGCATCAAAATTTGTTTAAGAGGGATTTACGATATAGGCAAATTGGCATAGACTCACTCACTCACATGGGTCGATGAGCCCCGAAAAGCCGAACGTCAAAGCCGAAGGTCCATAGCATGGTTGGGGTTCTTGGCAAAGGTGCAGCAAACTAGGAGGTCTGGGTCCTTGGTCCTTTACGAGCAACTTCAGCACCAGAAAAGCATTCTGGGCATAGAACAGCCCAGGAAATGGCTAAAACTTTGAGCGATAAAAGATACTCTCGCCCCAGTAGTGTTTTCATTAGGGATCATCGCCCCCCCTGCTTACTTCCACCCTCGGATCAACGCCACTGCCAGTGGCTTCCTGGGTTAAAAAATAGGCGAACAGGAAATTGCAATTTTCTGAGAGACAGCTGCAAATTTCCTAAAGAGTAGATTTCGGGTACTAAAAATTTCGATATGTCCCTAAATTTCACCATAATGAAGGTTTTAGCCTCAGGTTTTGCATTTTTAAACGACAGTTTTCCAAGAAAAAAATTTTCCGACACCCAAAAATTGGGGGAGACAATTGCACCGTCTGGCAACGTCGCGACTGGCCGCTGGCCTACAGTGATGATACGCACGTTATCAGAACTGGCTGCAGCATAGATGTAAAAATGTTCCAGAAAAGTTTTAAAACGTCTAAAATGTAAAAAAAGTGGCGAAAACGTTTAAAAACGTTTAAAAATAAACGTTATTTGTAATTTGTTCTCTTGCCTAGAGAACATGCCGAATGCTGTAGGAGCAGTAGAGTCAGACATAAGAGAAGGAGAAAACAATACAATACAATAGGGCGGGCGGCCACCCTCCAGCCTATACAATTTCAACTGATCACTGGAATGCACTGTCTGACGTGTGTGTAACCAGTAATACAATAAATCAATTTAAAAATTGTTTGAAATGGGAACTGCAACCGGAAACACATATAGTTAAAGTTAGTTATTAGGATAGTAAGCGTTATACGGCTTCTGCCTGTGCTATACTTAGTAATTCTGGTGGCTTCGGTGAATTACAGCGCAAAAATAAAAAAAAAACCGTTAATTACATCCATGATATCAACACTGTTGTCTTCGTGTGGTTTAGCTGCAGGCTGCCCAATGCTAATGCTAGCTCCTGCAGCCTGCTGCTGGTTAGTGCCATTTCCTCCTCCCTCCGCCCCTCCCGCTGACGTTGTAGGCCTAGTAGTTGTCGCCGCTGTTGTCGTTGTCGTCGTCTCCCCGGGCTGCCGTGCGGCAGCAGTTGTATTCGTTGCCCCATGGTGGCTCTGTCCGATCTTGAAGATGGACTTTTCGTCGAACGCGTCGGCCACGTGACCGAACATGGAGTTCTGTAGCAGTCGCGGCTGAGGTCGCGGGGACCCAACCCCAAGCCAAATTGGTGCCAGCGACCCGCTTCCACTAGCCTCCTCACCAACGGGCTGCTGTGACATGTCCACCGTTATTCAATTCACCTTCAGATAACCTTCACAGTTTACACGCAGCAGGTCATGGTAGAAACGTTATCAAAACAAATAGGGGACAGAAAGAGGCGAAAAAGGAAGAAAGAGGAGACGGAAAAAAAAGAAACTGGAGGGCAAAGAAAAGAAGGAAAGAGAGAGTGTGAGAAGAAAAAGGACAGAACAGAAGGGAAAGGAACGAGAGCAGTGGTGGATTCAAGGGGAGGAGGCTGGGGGCGGCCGCCCGCCCTATCGATCGGATGCATCTAAAAACATATGAAAATTTTGCACCAAAATGCGTTATTTTGCATCAAATTCTCAAAAATTTTCCGGGGAGGGAGCTATGACCCCACCCCCTACCCTTCCGTCCCCCTATTCCCAGTTTCTGGATCCGCCACTGAAAGAGAGGGGTAAGAGAGCCCCCCACAGATTCACACTTCTGATTACGCCATTGGAAAGCGTCATTGCAAGTTCAAGCAAAAATTATCAGAATTGAAAATCAAGCCAAAGCAATGACAAAAAAACAATTCTAAACCATTAGTTTAGAGCAAATGTTTAAAGTGCCTTCTGTTGGCTTTCGATACTTTCGCATATGCCTTGAATAATTCCTCAGCATCATAACATTTCAACTGATGCAAATTTTTCATCGAATCACACTGTATCGGTACAGGACAGAATAAGTTATATAGGTAGCCTACCTGAAACGTTACGACGTAGGCCCTATGCAGCAGTGATATGTGCGCATAGCCGCCCAGAGATAGCGTGAAAACAGCTTAACGTAGAATAATCAAGCAGGATCTACCGGTAGTAGGCCTAACTGTTAGCTGCACAATTCTCCAGCAGAGTAGAAGCAGGCGCTAATACAACAACTTCGAATGAATGACGCATTGAATGACAGACGGAAGGCTAGTAGTCGGCTGCAGTAGCACTTGTCAGCCTACGCAGCGCACTATATACATGTAGCTGCAGCTGCTAGTGGCCCATTCACCAGGGTTGTGCGGAAAACCGATCGACAGTCGGTTCGGTTTTCGGTTCCGATTTTCGGTCTGTAGTATCAAACGGAACGGTCCAGAATTCTCAAGAAAGTTTAGTCGGTCTTTCGAAGCATAATTTTGCGGGAAAAACGATTGTCTATTCAAGAGAATTGCGGTCAACATGTGAAATACATACACATTACAGTACACACCCAGGTGGAAAACTAGATTGCATGCTAACATGTTGTGTAAATAGTTTGCAGAAGGTACCCCGGAGTTGACTAGTTTATAGCAACAGTAATGCAACAATTAATAACAAAAAAATAAATTAAGACACTGACAACTTTGACTTCATTAATTTATGTATTTTACTTTTCAAATTTTAGTTATTTGCCCATTACTAGCAGAAACTACGAAACAAAACCGATACACGCCGCCAACTAAACGGAATCAAGACCATTCCGAGTCGAAAACCGCGGTTATTCTAAAACCAAACTGCAGACGAGAATTTCAAAATAACCAGTCCGCACACCCCTACCATTGTCTACGGCAGCGCAGTATCCGCTGCTCTTCTGATTCCTGAGCACAGGCGTTATGGTGTTTCGGCCTGTCACCGACACTAGTATGTTATGGTCCACCGCACTGCGACGTCGACCGAGACACACGGTATTTACTGAAAAAGTAACACGAATACACCATTTTACAGCCCTTGATGTTAATGCGACGTAACTGAACTGAACTGAACTAAAATGGTTTAGTTTTGACGAACAGAATCAGCAATACATTACAATAGGCACCGTCTAATAACGGTCACGTACGCACCAACGGGATCGCCCTGCTTGCCCATTGGTCAGTTCGTCAAAAACTAAACCGTGTCAGTTCACTTCAGTTACGTCGCTCTGTACGCGCCTTTGAGTTTTTATAATAAGACGACTTTTATTGCCGGGCCACGGTTGTAGCCGGCTATAGCTAGATTGTGTGACGTTTGATCTATTTTCGTTTAGCCTATAATAAGCTTAATTAATTAGATTAATATTAATTATCATAATAATCAGACTCGTATAGCGCCGTCATGGTGCCTACAGCAGTAGGGCTATTCATATTAGGCCTAGGCCCATACGTAATTGTTCTATTGGCTTGCATTCTTTCGGCTGCTTAGCCATAGGCCAGCGTGCATATTCGATTGCTACAAGCACGTGCTGCATAGGTACCTATACTAAGTCTTCATAGGCGGATACAAGAGTTGCATGTGGAGAAAGGGTGGCAAGTCGATTTCAGACTCGTGAGGGGGAGGGTGTAGGAAGGGTGTCCTTCTCCTATACAGCCTACAGGGAAAAGGGTCTGTGGATGGGGCATCCGAAGCTGACCCCCTTAAATACAGCTACTGAAAACTTAGAGAGCTCTGTAAGCTCCACAAACGGCGCCTGGAACGCAGACCTAGGGAATATCGAATCTGGTGCACTTTAGCATCAAATCTGACATTTCGTGGATAGGCCTACAATTTTCCCGATAAATTTTCCTGCGTTGGCCCCAGAACTTGCTGCACAGCGTCCAGCCCTGGAAACAAGTGTCTAAACGCCGCCCATTCGCAGTTTAAGCACTGACCGAATTGTACATCCGAAGTGACAACAACGTCATGTCGTCCCAGTATGGGAATCGAACAGAGCTCCCATCACGTGCTACATTGCCGTGAACTAGCGTGCAGTCACGCAATAGCGGCGGCGGCAGTCGCACTCGCACCACGCAGCAATTTGAGCAATAGAATAGGCCTAGTCCTAGGCCTACATATACACTACGATATAATATCCAAATTATAGCAGCTAGGCACGATACACATTGCTCGGCCACGCAGACACCTATTTAATGAGTGTTATTAGTGACAGCGCTCAGAGATAAATAAATGCGCTAATTATTGATTACTCATCACTACACGCATGAGTGGCTTACAAGTTACAAGCCGCTGGTTATGCAGTCGGCAGTAAAACTGCAGTCAATAAAAGTGCCATCGTAGGCTACATTACATGGTGCTAATAAAGGCGGCTCATGGCTACGGCGGACTGGCCTACATAGTTTGGTGGGAATCGGTGACTTTCGGTTTCAAAATTCGTTAAAATTCGCGCGATTTACGACACACTTAAAGTTAAAAAATGCGCGGCAGGCTGAAGCAGTTATTAGCGGATAGGCCTAAATTCAAGCTCCTGAACGCTGGCTGCAGCAGCCACTAGCCTACATTTTCCACACGGCATTGTTCTGCTGTTGCTGCTGCTGAGTGGTTGCCATGGTTACAGCAGCTGACTCTTGAGTCATCGCTGTCATTGTGTTAGTCCTTCAGACAACGACTGCAGCACATGACTCATGTCATTACCGGTAATTCAGTCGACGTGCAGTGATGCGGTGCAAACTTTGCCTGGGGGAATGCCTTCCCAATCCTTTTCCTTCTCTCTCCCTAAAACTAGGCCCCCTTTAATAGAGCTATAGGGTATAGGCGAGCGCTCTAAGCTCCCCCTGCGGGCCCCGGCCGCAAACGTTATTTAGGCCATTTTTGCAGTCCAAAAACCGTATCTGGTGACAGATAATTTTGCAAATTGTAAAAAAATTGTACCACGGAATATTGAAAACTCAAAAAAACACACACATTTTACGATACATAAAATCAGTCGTTTCATTTTAATAATAGATTTTTCATTTCTTGGAAAAAATGCTGCGAACAAAGCAAAACAATTCCCCCTCACATTATTTGAGGAAACAGCATTCCCTCCCAAAACATTTGGGGAAACAGCGTTCCCATCAACTACATCTCTGATGTGCCCCAGAAAAAGGGGCAACTGGTCACAATTCCAAATCTGGTCATGGTCAGCTTCCAGTCTACCATAACCAGGGGCCACTATGGGCAAAGATGCAATTAATCCCTATTCCTAACCATATCCCTAACTCAAAACTTTATCCCTAATCTGGGGCTGATACTAGTGCCCTTTTGGACTAGTAAACTCTCCCCCAAAATATTGACAAACAACGGTAAAATTGTACCTGATAATATTATAACAATTTGTCATGTAGTTAGATTCTAGTTTATTCACTTTATATTCTAGTTGACTTCACAGTGCTTATTCTGCCATCTAGCCTCTGTGTTGCTGAGCAATCACTTTCCTTACTAGATGTCTATCTTATAATTCATCTAAGCTTTATCCTTAAAGTCTGGGAATTAGTCTCAGAAGGTAGCCTATGGTTAGTTGATTTCCAAGATAATCATTTAAATTATTGTCACCAGAGGTCAGATTTCAAGGCTTAAATGCACCGAGTTTTATTTTGGCTGGGGCTTTGCCCCAGACCCTGCTGGGGGAGCATACAACGCCCCCCCTGAATCCCTAGCTGGATTTAATGGAACCTATTTCTAAAGGGAGAAAGGAGAGGAAATTGAAAGAAACGGGAGAAGAAGGAAGAAATAGGGAAGGAAAATGATGAAAAGGAAGGAAAAGAAAAGGAAGAAAGGGGAGGAAATGCAGAGTTCCACCACCTACTTCCAACTAATTTAACCAGAATTCTTGAGTTACTGTTAAGCTAAACAATGACTGTAGCGAGTGACTGTGTGTCTGTGGAATGCAGTGCATAAAAGAGGAACACGACTGTTAACAACAAACACGAATAAACGTTTAATTACACAGCATCCTGTTCAACATTACATGCTAACAGTCATTCCTCTGGTACACGTGTATCAAAATACTCGACAAATCACAATAGATCACAGTGAGGCATCAAACACATTCTGCTACTACAGCAACTAAGTGACTTGTTCCATGAACAATCTCATTAGGGGGCCTACTAACCACTTTCATACGAAAATATTCCACAGCGACTAGACGGTATTTTGCACTATGGTAACAATTAAATATCACAGTGCTGTCATATTTACATTTAACAAAAAAATACAAAAATAGCCATTTACCAAAAAACACATAAAAACAGAGCTACTTATTGTACTAACGATGTTATAAAATGTAACAAAAATATTCTGCATCTACAGAAGTTTACTTTGCAGTAACAACTGAAATATCACAGTGGTGGTGTTATATTCACATTTAACAAAAATACAAAAATACATAGCTTCTATCAAAAATACACTGAGAAAACAAGCTACATATTCTACTAACGATGTCATAAAAAGTAACAAAAAACTCTGCAGCTATAAAGCGTTACTCTGCAGTAACAGCATATCACAGTGGTGTGCTATTTACATTTTTAACAGAAATAATATAACACTTTATCAAAAAAATACAAACAAACCACACTTATTCTGCAAACAATTTTACAGCTATTTCAATGTTAACAAAAATACTCTCTGAAGCTACAAACGTTACTTTCAGTAACAAAATATCACACAGGTGTCGTATATGTGTTTAAACACTTTCCCAGCCAACGTGCATTATATAATTACCAAGGTTTGCTTCAAAAGTACTATACAGTGATTATCAGTGGTCAGCGAACGAAGAGCGAAAGTTTTGGGCTGGGGTTCAATCCCCATTGTTTAGAAAAAAATTGTAATTTTTAGGTATAAGAAAGAGGAAGGGCAAAAGATACAAAGGGAAGAAAAGGAGCAATGGAGGGAAATTTTGGTAAAGGAAAAAAACCCTCCATTGTGAAATCCTGCATAGGCTGCTGAAGATTGTCACTGGATAATACTAAAACGAACAGAATTTGGCTTAAAAATAAAACACAAAATGTCGGTGCCAAGTGCTGACATGACATGAGACCATCCTTCCAGCTGTCGACCGTCTCAGGCCCTGACAGCAAATTAGGTCACAACACAACAGGTTATGCCTAGCTTGCAGTTTGTGCCTGAGCCGCTCAGCACCAGATCCACCACGCCACACTTCAGTCTTTTTATTCATTTTTCTGAAACTCAAATCCAAGAAAGATATTCATGATACGACCCCACTCTCAAAATTTGGTTGATGTAGGACAACGAAAAAGGGGCCTGCAAAATGTTTTATGCTTCGTAGGACAACCACATAGAATCAAACCTACCAAAATGTCACACAAAATATTATTATAATACTCAAGTAACTCCAATATAAGTAAAATAAATAACATAGATAACAGATAGCTGCAGTGCTTAAAATACGCATTCATAAAGACACTCAGCTGACCCATTGTACAAAGCAGTGTTGTTAGAAACAGCTAAACATTAAAAAATACCAGCAAAGTATTACCAAAGGAATTTGCTTCTATTCTTAACCAGTCAATATTACAAACCTCGATTGAGTAACCACAAAATATGAGAAAAAAATTCCTTGAAATTTCCTGGTTTATCCAAAGCCATAAGCTTACTTTTCCATGTAGGTTATCACAACAAAACATAATTGTAATAATGGTAATCTGGTAGAGAACTGTAAAATGACCCATTGGGAAAGCGTGTGTAGTATCACAAACGTATTTCAGAGCATTTTTGCACCCCAGAAACTGCATCTGGTGATTCCATTTTGTTTGCTACAATTTTTTCCTGAGGTTGCACAGCATTCACTGACTATTCCCTGAGTTTTTTTTAGACGTTTTCGATGTTTAGAGAATTTCCTGAGTGTTTCAGGGGTTTTCCAGGTTTGTGGCCACTCTGCTTGTTCCATCAAAGGTCCAGACCCATAATAAAGAACAAGCAGGTGGGCAGTTATAAGTCAATAATGCCTGGTTGCAAAACACTAGCTTGACATCTAAGATGCTATGAGCCAAACAGCAGGCAAACTTACTGGTTTTTGAGGGGTACACCGCAAATTCTGGGTGAGTGAAAAAAATTGCTGACGATTTCTGATACACCGTACACCAATTATGAAAACTCTGTCCTAGATTCAGTTCACTCATGAAATGAACCTATTTATCGCAACCTGAAATTGTGAAATATTCACCAAAAACCCAGTATGTTGGCACTTCAAGGCTGTCCAAGGTCATTGATATCGGTACCCCCCAGAGAGCTCGTCAGCACTGCTTGTTATGCTAAGCAGCACGTCTGTGCCTACCCGCCACCGTTTTCATGCAATAGATTACGGGTAGCTGATAGTAGCAGAAATTGTGCTAAGCAGCCAAAATCGCAAAAAAACCATTTTGGGGGTTCATGGTCGTTTTAGGTCATCGATGCTGGGCATCACTGGGAAATTTGTCAGTAACAAGTCCCCCAATGGAACTGCAAGTGCACCAGAAAAACAGTTTGCAACAGTCGGTAATTTCAGTCATCATCAGTCATAGCGCCGGCAGCAGTCTTTCATTTAGTTCGGCAAATAACGTGACAGCACAAGCAGCAAGGAGCACAACTGATGATGTCACTAGAAAAGAAGAGACTTCTTCTAGCGTTCTGCGCCACCGGTGCCACGACGACTGCAAAGCAGACATCACACAAACACATGGTTGTAAAAAACAGATTAAAAAAAGAATTCCCAACCTGGCGGTTTTTCGGACGTTTTGGTTTTTTAGAGTTTCTTACGTTAAACCATATTTGTAAAAAGGTCCAACTTGATGCGTTTTGAGACTTCTATAGGTTTTCAGTTGGTTGATTCGTGCGAGTTTTTGTTTGCTCCCCACAGCATAAAATATGTCAATATCTGCAAATTTGTACGTTTAAATGTTTCAAAAATTAGCCATAATAAATTATTTTGAACCACCAGCAGATCCGTTTATTTAATATCCAAGATTTCCAAACTTTTCCAGAACCCTAGGTTTTAATCTCCAGAACTTTCTAGAACAAAAGTTAGTTTGCAGCAATTTCTAAGGCCTGGAAAACTAAGAGAAAAAATCCAGGCATATAGAAGGCGTGAAAACACTGCACAGTACGCCCATCTCCATATGTCTGAAAAATAATATTATGCTAAAAATTCACAAACACATTTTGACGATATAGCTGATTTGAAGAAAGAGGGGAGGGGGTTTGGACGCCTCCAGCCCATATGCCCATACCCTTCCCCAAAGTTGAGGGAGAACCCCCTCCTCATATCACTCCAGTCCCCACCCAATATTCTCAGCAACTGAGGCATTTCTATTCATTCACCCAATTGGTGCTCGACTTGCCTTCCCCCAAATTCAGACTGTGTATCGAATCCATCCCTGGGCTAACACGTTAGTTTGCAAAAAAATTCAGAGGTATAAAAACACCAAAATATATATACAACTCATAAAAAGCAAAGCACAAAACATAAATCCGAGCTTCTCTGGCTGCATAGTTAATTCGAAAAAATGCTGAGCTGCTAGAGGCAGATCAGTCAGCTTATGTAGAAGATACATAGTCAGTCATCCATAGATCCGGAATCATTTTCCATTTGCCATAAGTAACCAGGACTAAACTGCAGCATAGCCTACCTCGGAAAGTTACCGGTACCAGCAAATTAGGATGAGATTTTTTGCAGGGCTGGGTAGTGTCCCAAAGACCCACCAATCATATAATTGCAATCCGCATTATGACCTGAATCAAAGCTTCCAGCATGGTCTTGGTTTTGGTTTACACCTCATTTTAGTTTTAAACTTCAAGAAACCTATCAGTTTAATGCTCAAGCCTGGAATCGCCAATCTTGGTCTCAAGATTTTGTTCTCGGTTTTAGGTTTCAGGGCCTCGATCTTGCGTGAGGCCCTGATTTTGTTAAAACTGTGTATGACTGACTGAGTACAAATGTATGGCAGGCGAGTCACTGACCGGAAGCGCTGCAGCAGTCGGCCAAACAGCGAACGTCTACGTGACCTCGTCGGAACTTTTAGCGTCTCGGACAAATCAACACCATGTTTCTCTGTCGGACACAACATACAAACACCGTAAGTAAGTACTGCTCTAACCACGCAGACTCACCAACTGTACCCCACCCTACTACGCCACCCTTAGATCAGCTCTAGCTCTGTCCTGCAACACCGATTCAGAGCTTCAACAAAAACGTCTTCTCCATCCTTGTAGCTGTCACAGTCAGCGAAATGACAAAGAACAACTAGTTAAAAATTAAAGGTTGAGTATAGAGCTCTTTATGAGAAAATCATCACAGAGCGACGGCGCATCACCTGCCATATTGGATCGTACACCTGCCAGCCGACACAGGTAAATGCGCTCCACCTTAACCCCAGCCATACAGGCTGGTACTTGATTTACCCAGCCCGGAGAGATGGAAAGCTGAGTTGACCTTGGTGTTGGTTAACCTGTCCAGGACAGGACAGTCACCCATCCAATCAGTGAAACCACCGAGCAGGAAGTGAAACAACATCGCTCGACCTCTCAACTGCTAAATCCGTCAGCCTACCATTACCGAAGAGCCAACCATCGAGGCCAAAGGACTTGAGGAAGAGGCAGCAAATCCCATCTCCACCAGTTAGGGACTTGGAGTGCGCTGTAAGCTCCCCAGTGGGGTCCAGAAGCATATTTCTGGGCGTGAAAGAACACTGAAAATGCAGCATAAAGCGGGCGGCATAAATTTTGTTAGGTATACTGAAGTGAAGTTAGAGAGGAGGTTATCTATCAAGCCCTGGCTATGCGAGTGTTAGTAG
>Ga0209367_1009901_pt1 | contig 12849 bp, 13 predicted proteins | sample WorMetLIZISLAND2_FD_187412 | JGI IMG/M metagenome (GOLD analysis project Ga0209367, IMG submission 187412) | Marine gutless worms symbiont microbial communities from Max Planck institute for Marine Microbiology, Germany - Olavius geniculatus... ... | reverse complement strand
CTATATACAGCTCTGTCGAGCACATGGTTCAACGTAGCTATCTCAGACTTCGTAAGTGGCAAAACTTCAACTGCATACAATAACACAGGTAAACACAGCGACTTCATCAGCTGTACACAGACAAGCCCCGTACCAGCATTCTTGGCCCTAAAGTACATAGCATTAAAAGAACAATAAAACTTTATGATTCCTAAAGTGCTAACAGCATTGACAAATTAGTTAACAGGCTACCAGACCAGCAAGCACCAGTAAATGAAAATTCTGTCAGCTGAACTGAGAACGAATGAAGCAACGTCAGACAGAAACAGAAATTCACCTCTTCATGACGAATCACAGCCATGCCCACAATCTGATTCTTCACTTCAGCCACAAACACCTGCAACTCGGTACCATCCTGAAACCAAACATCCATCGCAAATTACTGGTTAAACTCTTGCAATGCCATTTCTGAAAATAATTTTAGCTAGAATCAGCTGTAGTACTGCCACTGCAGCTGCTACAAACCATGAAATTAGCTTCATTACACAGATTACACGGCTAGTTAAACATGACAGACTAAACAGATTAGACGAATTTACAAGTGCATCTTAAAAACTGGCAAAAATCATTAAGAAATTATGTCAGCGCAAGGTCCTATTCACTTCTAAACAAAATGGTAACTCTAACAATAAAACTGCATCATTAGAATAATTTCTTAATGGCACACCAGTATCTGAATGGCCAATTTGTGCCGTAAGATAGGACAAATCCAACATTATCTAACTAGCAAGTTGGTGATGGTGGTATAATGACGTAAGTACTCACACTATCACGAGAAGCCCTGATGTACTGCTGTACGTCAGCCAGTAGTACGTCGCCGAGTGACAGAGAGTGCACAAGCTGCACGATGCCTGGTAGGTCGGTGCTGCCGCCACACAGACGTACAATGAACTTCTGCTGGAGCCCGGCCGCACCAAACACGTACAGTTCCTGGGACAATGTACTCGGCACACGCGCCGTCACGTGCTGCAACAACAAGGTTCAACAACCAACACTGCACTACCTCACCAGCTGCATGAGACAGTGAGTACATAAGTAATTAATTAAGTAAGTAAAAAAGCATCAACAGCGGATTAAGTGGCCAAAGTGTGAAAAGGCCAATGGGCACAGCCCCCTCCTTCATGCTTTGACTCTTGCCCCTCCTACTGCAGTCTGCTCAATGCTGGGCCAATGCTGCTCAGTACCATCAAAAATTATACCATTTGCATTTTTTCCATTGTGTCAGTCTACAACAGTCATTCAGGTTTTTAATTTCATACTATGATGCTTGATTTCTGGATTTCAGCAAATTCTTAAGAATGTAAGTTCATTTGACAGTGGCAGATAAAATAAGCACACTGGATTTATTTTTCCAGCAGAAGGGTTCTTCTTGGCAAACTCCTGTCAGAGCATTGCCGTACTGATGACTTGTCGCCAGATGTCCCTATCCTTGTCCTTCCTCCAGGCAGTGTAAACTCCAAAGTTCTGGGGCTGGATGTCTTCATCAACTGTTCTGAGCCAAGTTGTTCTTGGACGTCCAGCACGTCTCCTCCAGTCAGCGGGTGGGCATAGCGCGGGGGCTATGATGCAGTGGTGATCTTCTGCTGGGGCCGTACAAGCTAGGTGGCTGAAGAATCTAAGACGGTGGGACCTGACCACTTCAGAAAAGTTCGGTAAAAAATAAAATACACCAAATTAATTTTCAGCCAGAGCTCAGCCCCAAACCTCATTGGGGAAGCTCGTATGACACTCTCCCAAACTCCTGAGTTGGACGAGTAACTTCCCCATTCCTCACCCCTGCCACGCCTACGACGTCTCATTTTTGGCACCTCACCTTGAGCCCCCTTGCAAAAGTAAAGTCTATCCCAGACAGCTAAATGCACATATTATGTTGCCAAAAAATTCACCTTTTTTCAATGTTTACCTAACATCACTGTTACAGTGGGTATGCATTTCTAATATTACTGAAAGTATTCAAAATCTCACTACATAAATACTGAGCTCACTTTCTGTACATGCCACATTAAGTGAAAACCATCAAATTCAAAAATCAACAAGAAATATTGTTAGATTGTGACCAATCTAATGTACTCCTCGCATGCATCATTTTCTTTTGTATTCTTTTAAAAGCTTTTTCGTTCCTTTCAGCTTGTATTAGAGACCCGGTGTCTAATCGAGACCTGTTTAATATTATACTAATAATGACTGGCGTCAAAGTCGTTATTGGAAATTGTCTCCCTGAAGTTCATAAAATATTGCGCGATTTAAGGAACTAAAAGGAAAAAATTTCCAATAATGGTCGATGATGCTAGTTGCCATTTGTCTTGTTATACCTCAATGCATGCATCTATCTGGCACCGTTATGGAGATATGGCGCCTCAAGGATAATGGTGTCACGACCTTGACCTTTTGGGGTCACGTGACGTCATCGGTCACGTGACCATTCAACTCCCGGGGGTCGAATTCCTATGGGTGGCCCATATATAGTGACCATGCGTCTATCTAGCGCCGTTATAGAGATATGGCCATTTGAACTTCTTCCAGGAAGGCTCTTCCAGGAACAGAGGTCGGTCATTGGTTGGTCAGTCCGTTGTCGGTCGGTCCTCAATATTACACTGATATCATATACTCCTCTTCTCTATATTAGGATTAACGTAGCGTGCGAGGAGTAAAAAAACTACAAACATACCGACAGTGTAAATTACAATCTTTGACTGTGCAACAAAAAAATGAATCACTAACAGCCATGCAAGGAAAATAACAGAAAATGGCGTATATCAAACTTGGTCACTATTTATTTCACCTTGTGAACATTATCAAATTCTCAAGTCACTTGCATCTGCAGTATTGACATGTATGGTATAGAGTGCATATTGTGATGTTGCAAGTGCAACTTGTCACGGGCTAAACCATCATGCAATTACACCGTAATAAATCTTTGTGAAAAGTATAACATCAAAATGTGAAAACTGAGCCATGGAATGAAGTTAACATGTGATGTATGACATAACACTGACACTGAAAAAAAAAACTATGGTTCAGACCAAAAGCATAGCAACTGCTGAAACTAAGTCTCACAACAGGTATCAAAACATATACAGACACAATATGTTAGGCATTAATATATTGAAGCTAATTATATTCTTACAGCCTGGGACTGGTTAACAACTTCCTGTTCAGACTCACACTCAGTGACACGCATAACAAACCTTTTCTTTTTGACATGCTTCCGTCAGTGACAGCAGTTACATAAATAGCATAAATATAAATATAACTGGCATGTAACTGGACACTTTATAGTCATCAGAAACACCAGTACTGTATTTGAAAAATGCTCAACAGAACAAAGACAAATAAAATAACAACTAAATAAACACACAAATAAAAAATCTCATTAATACGTTTGCCCTACAAATGAAATGATGTAACTTGCAAATATTCACAAATCAAACATTTCTGTCATAAAATCTACACAATATATTTCAACATCTACAAAAATTGTAAATCGACGATAATTAAAATTAACAGTTTAATTATAAAAATCTGATTAATGACACATCATTACTATTGATCATTTCTCAATGCTACAAAACTCTGTAAAACAGAGTTCTTATTTAACTGTGCTTCTAAAAACTGTTTTCTTCACAGTCTGTTCTGTGCAAAACACTGCTTAGCTATTGAACATACATTCTATTTTCGTAAAAACAAATTGCTTGAAATTTCAATAAATGTAACCCTGAATACTGGTTACATCAACTATTAACTATTTACATAGCTTGCTATAAGTTGCTATAGTAACTTCTAACCATCGCTAGCCCTAATATAATTACAGGAAAATGACAGATTTCAGTTGCATGTAAGCATTGTGACTGAACTAAAGCTTACCACAAACTGCTGCAGTAATGGAAACTCAGGCACAAGGTGAGGAACTGAAATGATGCAAAAATCGCAGTCAGGAAAAAGCTCAAATGCCATGGGCAGAAAATCACATGACCTGCAACATTAGTGGCCATACAGCATTACAGCTGAGCTGTTAATTAACATAAATTCTCATTTACACAAAAGTATGAAAAATGACAATTGATTCCAACTTCAATAATTACGCACAAACAAGAAAAATGTAGGCCTGATGCGCTGTAGTACTCATTACGGGGCGACTGAAAACACGAGACCTGACATCGCGAGACCATCAAAATTGTGGGGACTGACATCGCGAGACTGGACGTGAGACCATGTAGCAAGGGTGGACATCGCGAGACCTGACAACGCGGCACCAAATCGCAGGGGTGGACATCGCGAGACTTGTTTCAATGTTCGAGTATCTGCAAGGTGGGTTGGCATAGTCTAAAAAAATGCGAACTACCATAGTGTTATCTGTACGGCAAACAGGGCATCCCGCAGCCATTTCTGACACACGCATGGCACACAGTTCACAGAAGCGCGCATGTCTGCATGGCACCAATGCGAAGCCAGCACGTGGCGCCACGAGGCACACTTCGCAGCAGTCGTCAGAGGTTGATGCAGCTGACGATTCCAACGCCGTTGAAGTCGTCACTGCTGGCACGGGCGCCTGACTGGCCTCGTCCTCGCTGCTGCTGCTGCTGTTGTCGTCACACAGCTGTAAAGATTCTGTATGAGTGCCGACTGAATGACTAACCGCATGCAGAAACTGGAGGCGACGGTTTTTAGTCAACTTTAGCCGCAACAGCCAACATTTTCGCATTCCTACTCAGTCGGTCATTTTAGTTGTCAACGGACAGTTTTCTGATTTCTACTTAGCAGTAATAATCCGTCAAGGACTATCCAGTCCCTATGTTCAACCGCTGTTTGATCTAGTGCTTAAACTATATGGTCTCGCGATGTCAGGTCTCGCAATGTCCACCCCTGCGATTTGGTGCCGCATTGTCAGGTCTCGCGATGTCCACCCTTGCTACATGGTCTCACGTTGTCCAGTCTCACGATGTCAGGTCTCGCGATTTCAGCGTCCCCTCATTACCTGTTACTGACAATAGCGACTAAAGGGGATAAAATGACAAAAACATTTCAATCAAAATGCATAGATATTGCAACACAGTCCATTCGTGTAATATAAAAAATAAACAAACATACATATAACAAAAAGACAGGCAAACAGATAGCATCAACATCAAGTGGTAACAAAATCAAAGCATTCAACATAAAAGATAACCTTGTCTCATATCTTGCATCAATGCCAAACAACTGAATACTGAATACATTGCTGTCACCAAAATACTTCGGAACAAAGTGTTGACGGCCAGATCCAAGTGCAGGAGGTTTTGTAAACTGAGCCTCGACATGCTACATTCAACAGACAAATTACACCTTAATCCATTACATGTAAGTAAATAAGCAGATAAGTAAGTAAGATAACTTAACAAGTGCTATTTAACAGTTAGGTACAATGCACCGTGATCTCAACACTGAGATAAAAATATCTTCAGCAGCAGCTTAAACTGTTCAAACTTAATGTCAGTTTGTCTCAGATGAGTTGGAAACATGTTCCACAGCCTCGGACCTACAGCAGCAAAACATCTGTCACCACAGCTGCTGCAAGTTAGTAAAAATACTAAAAGAATATGTCAACCTTGTGCCAACATCAGTATGCAGTCTTTGACCTTATGACCTTTGACATTTTAAGCTAAAATTGGCACATCAAATACCCTTGCCAGAGAAAACATTCGTACTATTTTTGTTTTTCAATGATTTTCATTTTTCAAGTTAGGTGCCCTCAGTCCACACAAAACAAACGGATGGTCATGACCCATAGTGTAGCCTATTAGACAAGAAATTTGAACTAATGCTCATGAGACATGCGAAAGCCTATAGAAGTTCCTGTTCGCAAACTGTCAGTCTATCTCCAGCCATTTTGTTGCGACTTTTATGGGGTACCGCTCTTTGATGCCCTCGTGTGCAGATTTTCTTGAACCTACAAAATCGAGACTTGGACCATCGAAATCTAAGTTCAATGCTGAAAATTCCATGTGCAGTTTCTCCATGTCTATCTCTATTGATTTTGGCACAATTCGCTCTTGAAATGTGTCTTGCAGCTTCAAATCGCCAAAAAATCCATAAAACCCCTATTTTGGCGTTCAAGGTCATCCAAGATCATTGAATGTGGTGCCAATCGAGAGCCAGTGTACGACTTCCTATTAGTGATTAACAGTAACCTAGGCCCTATCTAGCACCATTACTGAGATACAGCGACTTATTGGCCAAAAATTGCAAATTTTGCCCACCCCCCTCTCATTTAGTGTCCTCGTTCAGGGTGACTCCTTTCAAATTTATGGAAAAGATTTACGGATTCTAAAACTAGAGTCTTCCAGGCAGCCGACGGTAAAAATTTGGTGATCCTAGCTTGCACTGTTTTTGTCTGATCCAACCATGTGACAGACAGACGGACAGAATTGCGATGGCTAAGACATGCTGAAAGCAGTAGCTGCTTTCGTGCATAAAAAGCCTAAATGTTGAAAAAAGCATAAATTCTTTGCCTGTCCATCAGAAAATGTATGATAATTCACATGAAAAACTACAATCGTTATACCTCAATGCAAAATATCTGCACATGATTGGTCGAAATTGCGACATTTGACGTTTTCAAATACGCACCATTCACAAACCACTCAACCAACCAGTCAAAAATCACTTTCATACTGTGCATATATTGTGGCTAAATGTATGTCATAGTGTTGTCTAACGCATGTATTGTGGCTAAACCATGCATCGCAGTGTTGTGTGACACACACATTGTGACTAAACTGTATGTCATGGTGTTGTGTGTCATATATTGTGGCTAAACTATACATCGCACGTTATTAACAGACGACCATGTTGTTTGTTCACTGTATCCGAAGGGACCATGAAATGCACAAATTTTGCGTTGAAGTATAACAAAACAAATAGCAACTGGCATCATCATTATTGAAAATTTTTCCCCTTAGTTCGTAAAATACTGCCCTCGGTAACCTAGGTCATATGTTAAGCAATATGTTACAAACTTTGGGGAAAATATTTTCATTAATGACCTCGATGCCAGTCACTATTTGTATATTACATTCTATATCCTACTGCCATGCTACACCTGTTACACTTAACTTATCACTGGTCATGTGAACAATGGGCCCAGAAACATATGGCTTCCTGCAGGTGATCCTTCAAAACTATCCATCTATGTCATACCATTGGCTATAAAGATATGTACCTACAATTCATCCACACATATTTCCATCAAAATGCAAATGCACTATGAAACTAAAGAACAGCCACATCTTATAATTAAAAACACAAGCTTCAAAATTCCCCGTCTTTGTAAGAATAATGATGAAATGCTGCAGCTTTTAGGGGTCATTTTGAAGATGGATCATAAGTAGGAAGAAAAAATAGATAATACACCTTGTGGGACTGGCGTGCCTGGCCAGAATGTCGAGAGAAATGTCTTGACTCCCGTGATTGAGCCGACTTTCGAGGACCTAGGCTTGACTTATGTGGTTGTGATGACTGTCGAGGGATTTGACCTGACTCCCTTTGTTGTGTGAAGTGCTGAGGAACCTGGCTTGACTCCTGGGGTTGAGTGGACTCGTGAGGAGCTAGATTTGACTCTCGTGGTTGTTCGGACTGTCGAGGCTCCTGGCCCGGCTCCTGTTCATGGCCCGACCGTCGACTGACGTGGAGCACCGTCAACTGAAGGTGATCGGCTGTTGCGTGAGCCGACTCGTCAGTCGTAATGTCACTCAGCTCCGAGCCCGAGCACTGGTCTTCACTCAGCTTGCGTATGACTTCTATCTCCTCCACATGTACACTGCTGGCTGATGTTCATCAACAATACAACAACAACATGATCAAACCAACTCAAAACTCTCACAGCCACATGCTGAGACATAACTGCTGGTCTCCGACTGCATAGTGACAAATGGCTAAAATTTTAATGCTTTTTCATTCAGCACAAAAGCTTTCAAGACTAAACATGAGATAATGACGCATGCAACGTCATTAAATTCACTCATCTCTTGCACTGCACTACTGTGTCAGATTGACCTATTTCTGTAGATAATACAGATTATGTAACTCCCTCAAAATAAATTGTCAGAAACTGTTGCAGCAGACTTTTTATTGACCAGATACCGTTTCTGCTGTACAAAAAATATCAATCACTAAAGGATGTACTGCAAATATACAATAACTAAATTTACATCACAGATATGTTAACCAGTTCTATGTGAACATCTTATGACAGTCAATGCATCCAGTAATGCCCAGCTGTGCACAGTACCTCAGTGTTTTCCAGAACTGTAATGGTGCTCTATATGTATCAAAAATATCATAACCGCAAGATGACTGAGCATACCAGTTTTCTGCATGCTGGGACTTTCTCTAAACATTTCAGAAGTAGATCCACTCTTTGCTGATTGCACTCTGGCAGAACTAATAACTGATGGTGGTTTTCCTGATGATGGTTTTTCAGAACCAAGCTGCTCTGACCCGCGTGCTTCTGAGCCATGTACGGATGACATTTTGTCTATTTCTGACATGGTGATAACTTGCTCACTGCGCACAGAAGACAGCGACTTTGCTGAGCCCCGGTCAGACTGGTCTGCTTTGCTAGCTTCCTCCTCTAAAGAAACATCAAACAGTTGTTTCAAAGCCACATTAAACAACACTAAAAATTTTGGATCAGATGCAAAAATGAAATTACGTAGATGAAATGTGTTTACTGTATGATTTAATTACACAAGCTCACAAATGCACAGCAGTGACCATAAACTCAATATGTTACAATGAATAAAAATTTCTCGATGAAAAGTGGTTATAAAGCTGGCTGAAAGCAATATGAAAAAAACACAGTTGATACAGATTTGAGAAAGCTGCTTTCAAAAAAGAAAAATGCATTAGTTATAAGAAATAAACAAAACTATTGAAAGGAAACAATAATAATAGTGGCCACAGCACATCAACTTTTTTCTGTAGCACACTTGCTCATCAAATGCTCCACAAATCTCTGTAGAAAAGCTTGGAAAATTGCATAGTAAAATTTTCATATTGCACTGCATACATAATACATGCTAAGGCCAGGTGTTATATGATCTATGACCAACTAATTACTTAATTATCTGTATCAAGAAACCACACCTATCTGCAATAGCCTATACCAGTGTTTTTCAACCTTTTTGCTGCAGCGGAACCCTACATAAGTGTGACGATCACTCACGGAACCCCATGCAATGATTTGTGAATCTAGTGGTGTATATAGGCGAAGTGGAAGTTTCAGGGTATATGGGGACAAATGTCTCCAGCGGAGTCAAGAGGCAAAGAACCTGTGGGGCCTGAAAGCAAAGCACCCAAAAGCCAATGATAAATCAGCAGGCAAAATACTTGGTAAATTTGACCACATTTGATAATATTATTTGGCAATTTTGCTTCAGTCTTAGACAGCAATATGATATTGTATTTAAGCAAAAACACCCGACGAAGAGGTCGCCAATGGCCCCAAAATTATCATTGGATCTTTTTACGTTTTACGTTCATGAACAGCCCAGAGGTCTGGACCCCCAGCCAGTTACGCTAATGCACGAGGCTTTTTATATTTTTCAAGCAAAATGTTTCAAAAAATGAAAGTTATTCAATAAATGGACAAACGATTTCTTAACACGTTAAGTGTCCAGTGAGCAGTGCAAATATTTTAACACTGTTAAATACAACAAAAATATTTCACACCGTATGCAAAAGTAGACGACTAGAAGCGCTAATTAGGAACTAAGCATTCGGTGCATAGTGCTTCCATGGCTTGGTCTGACGTAATTTCGTATGCCAAATTATTTTTTTTTCACTGACCAGCCGCGGAACCCTTGGCAGATGCTTGCGAAGCCCTTGGGTTCCGCGGAACCCCAGTTGAAAATCACTAGCCTATACCAATAAAGAAGATATGGGTGCTCAAAATTTCAATTCTGCCCCCAAAATGGAGATTTTGATACAATGTTTGTACTTCTGGAAAAGTTTTCAACGATGCCACTGATAGAGAGGGCTCACTATAGGTAAAGTCTAATTCCACTGCATATACATACCAATAGTAAAACATAATTACTAAATGTTTCTTCATTACTGCACTATTGTAAGTAAACTGTTTTTTCTATGTCTGCGAAAGCTATAGTAAATTTCAGCCATAACAAACATTAACTATAGACAGGCAATCCCAATCATGACAAACTGAAAGTTTCAAAGTACGAAAAAGATTCACACAGAAAATTATTGAAACTAATCAACTCCATCACCATGGGCGTTGGAACAGGGGGAGCAGAGAGAGCAGCTGCTCCCCCAACTTTTGGCACGGGAGAGCAGGCTATACATGTAGCTCTTGCTCCCCAAAAGTTTGAGCCTTCTGCACTGCGGTGTTAGACTGAGTCGAATCGACTTAGACATCTTAGAGTTTTGCCGCTCCGTGGAACGTTCAAGAACCAGAAAGCTTTCAGCTTCAGACCCCCCACCAGGGGCTCTGCCCCTGGACCCTGCTGGGGGCTCTGCCCCCAGACCCCCGTTAGAGGCTCGCACTCCACGCGCTCACCATGGCCCCGGTCACTGCTTGCTCCCCCAACTTTCAAACACTTCCAACGCCACTGTCCATCACTGTTGGGGTTGCTGTTCAATTTCACTACACAATTCCACTGTTACCTTTAGCAAACTCTTCATTTTCCTCCTCCTCCTCCTCTTCTTCTTCTTCTTCGTCATGATCATCAAGCACTATCTCAGGCTCGATAAGCTGCGGCTCTGTGATGTCATCAGGATGTGGTACGTGTAAACCGTGAAATGGACGAAGCTCGAAGCACTCATTCAGCAGATTCACATTGACGTCTTTGCAAATGCTCATAAAACCCACTGCAATACCATTAACCTGCAAACACACATGACAAAGATTTACAGCAAACAAAAAGTATCAGCTGGTCTACTGAATAGCGTCAGTTATACATAACCAATGTAACTGAGCGTATTTACTTTTTTTCCGTCGCTGTCATTTAAAAAAACTAACCAGACTTAGCATCTATTAAACGGTGGCAACAGACCTAAGCACACGATGAATTCATGCAAAAAGCATGCAAATGTATTGTACACACAGATTGTAACTTATAATTTACAAATCATTCCCAAATCTGGAATATGTATTTCAAAATTTTGAGGCACAAAAAACATTAAAAAACAGCCAGAGACTATACACTTGCTCACTGCAATAAGCACATCACTGAACTTAACCAATTATTTAATTTCTGCAGTTGCAAGCAATTCTTACAGTACATTTACTCATTTTGAATGAATAGCATCTTAAGTAATAACAAAACCTGAGCTGCATTCACCTCAGCAACAATGCACTTCATGTTTTCATCCTGAGCTTCAATCAACTCTGCCAGGTAATATTCACCATAAGTGTCTGCCAGAACCTCAGTCAGCCGATTAAATATCGGTGTCAAGTCATCATGATCTTCCACCCTAACCACAAACATGTGCCACGCTCTCAAAGCCTCTCATATATTGCACAAATATCTTTTTAACATAAAGCAGTGTGTAACACTGCACAACTCAAACAATGGAATAACTACTAAACCAAGCAAAATACTGAAATTAAAAACTGTCATAAAATGTTGTTATCAAATCATTCATATAAATTGTGTCCCATGCTGTCTAAGACATAGCTATCTGCCCAGTGCTTCTATGGATACTGAGTTTGTACCATTGCTAAAGAACAAGACTGGTGATATTGCGGATGTCAATAATTACAGAGCAATTGCTATTTCCAATGCTGAGTCAAAACTTTTAGAAAATGTCATCCTGCAACGTATTCAGTCCTCACGCAATGATGTTGATTGTTATCAGTTTGGCTTCAAAAAAGGCCATTCTACTGGATTGTGTGCGCATGCTGTGAAACAAACCGTAGTAGTAGTCATGTCTTTCTCTGTTTCGTAGACTTTACTAAGGCATTTGACAAAGTGAATTATTGGAAGCTGTTCAGAATGTTGCTTGATGATAATTTAGACGTGTATTGTATTAAAATGCTTGTATTCTGGTACTCTAATCAATTGGCACGTGTTCGGTGGTGTAACAGTATCTCATCTTCTTTCTATGTTAGTAACGGTACCAAACAGGGGGTGTATTGTCACCATACTTATTTTCGTATTATATTCGTGATGTAATTTCTGCCACTGTCAATTGTGGCCTAGGGTGCTATATTGGTGAGTATTGTACGAATTTGGTTGCTTATGCTGACGATATGGTTTTATTGTCACCCCCCTCAATGCAGAAGATGTTGAATATATTAAAAACTGTTTGTGATAAATATGATATTGTCATTAACACTCAAAAAACTGTTTGTATGGTTGTTAACCCTAAGTGTACAAGTAAATTAGTCCGTGACAATTTTCCACAGTTTGTGTTAAATCAACAGTCAAAATTTGTCACGAGTTTTAAATATTTAGGACATGTTCTGATGAATAATATGTCTGATACTGCTGACATTAAAAGAGAAATAAGAAATATGTTTATGCGATGCAATGTCTTAGTTACTTGGTTTAAATACTGTTCTTTGTCAGTTAAACGTGTTTTATTTAGAACATACATTCTTTGTCTGTATAATATTGCGCTGTAAACTAATTTCACTGCTACTAATCTAAACAAATTGAAAGCATGTTACAACAAATGTATCAAGAAATTTTTTGGTTTCTGTAAATTGGACAGTATGACTCAGATCTTGATTAGGTTGCATTTGTCTAGTTTAGACACGCTCTTACACAATGCTAGAATCTCGTTTGCTAAACAGTGTTCTACCTCCAGTAA
>Ga0209367_1009898_pt1 | contig 12850 bp, 9 predicted proteins | sample WorMetLIZISLAND2_FD_187412 | JGI IMG/M metagenome (GOLD analysis project Ga0209367, IMG submission 187412) | Marine gutless worms symbiont microbial communities from Max Planck institute for Marine Microbiology, Germany - Olavius geniculatus... ... | reverse complement strand
TTTCCCAAGGTAAGACAGTTGCACTAAATAGATGAGGTGGGAAATGAAACCACCATTCGATGACATATAGTCTCATTAATAAGTGTGCCAAAAATTATTATAATCGGACATTCATTGTTCAAGTTATTGCAAAAAATGTAGTCACATGCTTTTTATTGAGACACAGTGTAGACGCAGTGTCTTAATTGTGGTAACCTAAATGTTGTCCGTCTCTCCGTCCGTCACACTACTGTAGGCCTACTGCGTCAAAACGACGCAATCGATTGCATCACAAAAATCTTTACTGTCTGCTCCTCAAAGATATGTCAAGATTTTAAGGGTTTCCCGAAATCCGAAAGGGGTAACTCCGGGTCCGATCGAAGGCTTTAAATACGAAGGAGTATATGGAAAGTTGGCGATTTTCAGTACATGTAAGTCGCCGTAGCTCAGAAACGGTCTGAGATAGGCCCCTGATATGGCGGCGCATTTGTCTATTGCTTTGTAACTACAGTACAATGAGGTAGACATCTCGTTGAACGGCGTCAGCGGTTCAGAGCAGTTCTGTCGTCGTCTGTGCGCCGTTCTGCTCGAGCAGTCGATCGACGTCATCAGACAGTGGGCAGCGTCTGTACCCGGCTTCACCGACCTTTGTCCACACGACCAGCAACTTCTGTTTCGCTCTGCGCTGCTCGAAGTGCTCACACTGCGGCTTGCCGACCGGTCGGTTAAACCAAATGCGTCCGATATTATATACTGCTTTCCGTTTTGTGTCGTGGTTCAAAGTACCGTATTGCTGTCGTAAGTTATCCCTCTGTTTGTTCGTCCGGCTGTAGCGTTGATGTATCATGATCATGCACGAATCTTATAGACTCAGCTAGTCATAGCGGAACAACTCAAATTTCGGGTGGAATAAATTGCCCGCGTAATTTAGTTATTTGTCAGCAGCGCAACTTGTCACGTGACCCGGAATCCAGTGAGCATCGCGCGGCGATCGGCGTGACAGCAGGGCATTTTTGTTCAACTCGGCCCACATTTGCGGAATTCGAAGTTCGTCCTTAAGGCCTAGAAAAAAATCTTTGGCAGTTGTTGCAGCACGTTTTTAAAGGCCGAATGGCTATCCTGTCGCGTCGCCCTTGTGACTAGCACCACAAAAGTACTGAAATGCAGCCGATAATAATAACATACTATCTGCATTAATGTCGTTGTCGTTGGATAGCGTTGACAATTTCAGCAACAAATTATCGGGATATTAAACTTTCACGGGCTTTCTTGTAATTATTAAAATTATTTCAATACATTATTTTGTAGCTATTAGGCTGTCTAGCTAATGTTAATCTAAGCTCATAAAACACACTTCATTGTATTGTCTAAGAGATGTACGTGATACATGCATTAAACCATTCTGGAGTAGATTAGTGATTGTCAAAGATACTATAGTATTTATCAAATCAATCAATCAAACATGTTTATTTCAGACAACAAGGTCCATATCAGAGACAATAATAATAATCATGCTATAGGGCTACAGTCTACTACATAAGCATTATGCACTCGGGACAATGGTTTAACACTTATTCAATAACCGTCGTTAGTGTAAGCGTACACATTGCCGTTCGGTTTGTCTCTCATAACTGCAATGTACCAGTGGAGTTAGCGATTTTATTATACCACTCCAGACAGAATGGCAGAGGTATAAAGTACGAGTGCGGTATGATGCTAATGTTCACGATGCGTGCAGGATGAAGACAGACGAAGGCGTGTCAGCAGTGACGTTCTGTGACGGCAGCGTGCTGCACAGCAGTCAGTGCGAGGCAGGGCTTGGTCACGATTGGATGACAGAGATCAGCAGACTCAGCAGTTCACTGAGACGACCGCCCAGTGTCGACCTGTCTTCGGTCGCCAGTCTGGCAGCACTCACGCTTGTCACCGGTACGTACTGTACAGCGCGCTGTTGTTGTCGCTGTCTGTCCGTCCGTCTGTAACGTTCATGTAGGCGTATCATGGCCATTATATAGGCCTAAGTTGGGTCATATACAAATAGAATCTTCATTCCTCGGAGTAGATTTGTAAGCCAAAGCGAGAGCGAGCGGTAGCGAGAGAAAAAAAGAACGAACGAGAGAGAGAGCGAGATTTTTTCCCGTGAGCAAGCGACAATACATACGAGCGAGTAAACACTATACATTAGACTACGTAACTTACAGTTTTCTGAAAAACTTTGTGTATGTAATTGTGAGTATTAAGTAAATGGTGAATGCAAACGTTCGTCTAGCTGGCATCTTTCTCATAGACACTGGACACCCGGCCCACACTGTGGGGCCCACAGGACCAGAGCCTAAGAGCCTAAGTGAACGTGGACAGCATTTTGTACTGCTTGTCACAGTGTCATTTTAATCTGTTCAAGATTTCTTTTCTAAATAGGTGTCTGCTTTACGTATGTTTAGTACTTGGTTCTTTTGTATACATGTATTTGTGTAGTTTTGCACTTACGTTTTTCTTATGTGCTCAGTAAGCCTACTTCTGCACGTCGAGAAAAAGTGGCGTCGTTGTTTAAGCATTGAGCAAGTAGGAGGGGCAAAATATTGCAATTTCCTGACACAAAGCTACAAATTTCCGACAGAAGACATTATGGGTGCTCAAAATTTCAATTTTGTCCGTAAGTTCATGCAAAATAGGGTATTTAGCCCCAAATTCGGTATTTTCAAACAAAAATTTTCGCACGAGAAGAAAATTTTCGGACAGACTAAACTTTAGGGGCAATTGCCCCCACTGCCCCTTGCTATTGTTCATAAACCAGAATAAATCAGTGATGAACTGTATGACAGCAGATCGCACCGGACTACTGGAGCCCGGCCAGGTCGACACGGTCCAGTCGATGTTGATGTCGGCACTCAAGACGCACTGCAGCGGTCGCCTCAGAGCGCAAGGCGGAGTGATGGTCGGTCGTCTGCTCGGTATACTGGTCGAACTGCGGTCTGTGGGAGGTCTGGCCGCTGACCTACTGCGCTGGAGACTACAGACGACCAGCGACGCGCATGAACTGACGACTCTGACGCGTGTTGTCTCTGTGCTCGACGAACACACTGTAGCGCGTCACATGAACACGTTCACGTGATCATCGTCTCTTAGCTCGTCTGTCAATGTAATTGTCTCAACTGTGTTAACTGTATTTGTAAAATAGCCTATTTCAGCATAGTGCAATCTGGCGACATTTTACCCAGGACAGACCGCAGTAACTTTTGATCGTTTCAGGCAGGGATGACGATTAAAATGACGTAGAAGAGTCTAAATAGGCCTATGCACAGACTGCAGCAGCTGTGGAACTTCTTGGGCCCTAATATAGTTACACAGCCCAGTTCGTGCGTTTGAGATTTTGCCTATGCACATAGTGTATTTCCGTCAATTTAAGCGACATCCATGAAACCATCAAAAGTTACCGTGGTCTGTCCATCCGTCACGCTCGTGCGCACACCCCGCTGTCAGCCACTGGACGGAATGAAATGCCATTTGGCACGTATGGCTCAACATTGCACTAGTCGAGGGACCGGTCTTTCACGCCGAGTTATTTAGGAGGTCGGACCCCCAGTCAAAATCTACATTTCACAGTGCAGCAAAACCCTTAGAGGCCTAAGGATAGCGGAATCGTAACCGATGCCATCAGAATGAAACTCAACGTTCTATCCAATGGTACAATCGATCAACCGTACAAATTTCCCTGTTCCAAAATAATTATTTTCGCATCGACGCTGTTTAATTGCAAATTAATATATAAATCTTTATTCGCCACACAGGCAGCAACCAGACAGACAGACAGACAGACAGACAAAAATGATACGACTAGACAGAAAAAGAAAATGCTGTTGACAACCACAGTACAGACAGTCCATACATAACAGAATTAGTGGAAAATGACATTTTATGGACAAATGACGATTTAATGTGATCATTGTCTCAATTCGGTTCACGGCTTCTAATTATGAATGTTGGATTGAAGCGCGTGCGTCAGCGAACACAGACGATCGCTGCGTTTGTCTATACTAGCTTCATGAGAGGTGTAAAGACAGGGTAGTTCGTCGTGCTATTCTTGTTTTAACTGACGGCCGTAGTCCAGTGCGTAGTCCAGGCTCTTAGGCTCTGGTCCTGTGGGCCCAGTGCCATGTAACGACTAGAAGGCGCTCGTAAGAGAGCATATATCTCCGTCAAGCGAAGTGTACACACACGCGGACAAAAGCAATCTCATAATTTCTTCCAATTTACTTCGTTCCATTAGCGGAGATAAATATAAGCTACTAGGCCTATTATTACGGCGTGTGTTGTGGCTTCTTGTTTCCTTGCCAGCTGCAAGGTCTTTTGCGCTGCGTGCATTGTGTTGGCCGAAACCAGGCCTAAGCTGGCTAATAGGCTTCTCAATAGTTCAAGCATACGACAAACACAGAAACTAGATGCAGGATTGGTTTATTTGTGCACCGAAACAGCGACACAACAGAATTAATTAACCGACGTGCCTAATACGAACAGATATAACAACAATCAGCGCCTAACCCTAACACATGCGCATCAGCTCCCAGTTACTGAATCCACAGAAGAACGACAGCACAACACACCGTAACGATTAGCAACCGTTTATAGCACTTTCGACGATACAATAATAGGACCTAACTGACAGCAGACCTGTGTTAAAACTGGTCCAGTAAATGCAGCCGACTAAACAAGCATCTGTTAATGTACCGTACAACAAAAAAGCCAATCAAAATAGCCTATGACAAAAGCAAAATGCCAGTTTTGATAACCAGAAGTACATCAAGTCACAAACTGAGGAACAAAGCAGACCGACGTGTCGGAAATATGTATTAAGTGTGCACGTTATACTGCCGTAGAGCAAAGCACCCGAAATTGCTTTTGGCGTCTCTGTCGCAACGTACAGTCTTAAGTCGGCCTAACAATGAAAACTCATTTCCACAAACAAGGAGCTAGTAATACTTCAACACAGCTTGAATGGTAAATGGAGGAACACGTGCTACCTATAGAAACCAGTTAGATCCTTGTGTTCCCCGTGTAGCAGTGGTTGACAATCTTGCACGTGGCAGCTAAACGGCATCTCGATGAGCTAACGGTCAATCAGCCAATTAGGACGTCTGGTGCAGCTAGCAGGCATACCAGTCCACCACGCCAATTAGCCTTCACCCACTACAGCCAACTCTGGAACACTGGAAAAGCTACTATACGCAGTTTTCCGTCTCGCTGAGGTAGGGGGCTGAGTTGGCTTGAGTTCACATCAACTGACACAATATTGCACGCAGTGGACTGGCTGAACGCCGAACCCGCAACGTTCCAGTTACAAATCTTTACCACAAACCAAACTGAAACCATGGCATGCACCGACACACAGATATCTACACAGCCGCTAGACAGACAGCATAGTCTGTGCATCGGTGGGTGCTGCTAATCCCATATAGTGATTAAAGGTAAAAGGTAAAGGTCGTCAGTTCATATAGCGCATCGTCGAGTGTGAGTGAGTGAGTGAGTAAGTGAGTAGGGTTTAGCGTCCCACCAGATACAATATAGGTCACTTCGGGGACGGCCTTTCCAGGCAAAATTGCACGTACACATAATAACGGAACGGAATGTTTAACCCTTACAATAAAATGGAACAGACAGTTTGACCTTTACAGAAAAACAAAAAACACAAAAACGACCTAAACATAAAACTGTAAGAACGCGCCATTATTTAGTGTGCATATGTAAGAGTAATGGCAGTTCTAATAATCTTCCCCGTTATCCTCCAGACAGTCTCATAATGCTATCTATTGGAGGACATATACAGCATGTCTCTGAAAATCTCACTTTACGTTTGCCCATAACTTAGCTAAATTACAAACAGCATTCGATAAATGTTGGAATGTCCAGACTTCTTCTCCAATACAATGTTTCTTGGAGCTGCACAAATGTCCGTACAAAATGTCTTCTTGTTCCATCCAACGATTCAAGCAGGGTGCACAAATGTGACATACAGACAGAAAGATGGACAGACTGCGCTATACGGTAGCAATAGCCAGCATCGCTGCATGCCGCCTAAATATGCTGTTAGCAAAAAAATGCTATCTACAGAACTGAACGCAGTCTAGATGTACACGGCATGACAAAATATACACGCCCCTGTTTGAGGGTCTAGTTTCATGCAGAAATGAAGACAGTGCATGTGGAAATCTAAATACATGTAAAACAAAGTAGGCCCTAGTAGACCCTCGGACAAGTACGAAGATTAAGTACAGAGTGTTTTATAAAAAGAGACTTCTTTTTCTTTCACAAATCAGTCAAATGATGATCAGTTTACACAAAACTTTTACCAGTTATACCTGAAGAAATACTAATTCAAAATATTTTAACAAAAAGTGGCTGTTGATTAAATATTCTTTGCTAGTCGTGACGTAACGCTGACGTCACAGTGTGCCGAAAGTACAAGCTTGCTCGTCTCAACTGGTGCTGTCAGTTGCTACTTTACAAAAAAACGCACAAAGATTGCATTTACGTGTCAGTGGGGATAGTATGACTTTCATATGTTAGAGCAAGACAGTGCACCAGAACACAGAGCTTGCAAGATGGTTGAGTTTCTGGTTGGCGAGACACCTGACTTCAGCCCCACGTACGTTGCTTAGTGCTGACACAATGAACATTTTTAATCAGTGAACCAGATCAAGTTTACCATCGAAGCAGGGTAGCAACTGACAGCACCAGTTGAGACAAGCAAGCTTGTACTCACGGCACACTGTGACGTCAGCGTTACGTCACGACTAGCAAAGAATATTTAATCAACAGCCACTTTTTGTTAAAATATTTTGAATTAGTATTTCTTTGGCTACGACTGGTAAAAATTTCATGTACACTGATCATCATTTCACTGAATTATGAAAGAAAGAAAAAGGGTCACTTTTGGTGAAACACTGTGTGAACACTGTAAACGAACACATTGGAAAGCTGCTGCTGACAAAACTAACGTAGACATCAACCAACCTAACCTAACAGTTCAACGGTGCAATATACACAACAACAACAGACATTGGAGTAATTTTGCACGAATGATGCACAACGTGAGCAAACTGCCAGTTATGGTCAAATGACGTGCACTTAGCTGCCAGCACACCATTAGATGTGCGGCGATTGCGAAAGCAAAGAATTAACTGGAAAAACAATCCAAATGCAATCAAGAACCGGTATTACAATAGCAACAATTAAACATATTTCATGTCAAAATTCACATGAAAAGTTATCACAAATTGCGGCAGTAGTAGAAAAAGCAGCCGGTGGTTATGACAAAAACCGTTACTTCTGACGAAGACAAAAGTTAGAAGCTGAAAGATGTTGTCAGTCGACATCAATCCATGTCAAACCAACGAACTGGAATATTGAATAAGTAAAAAGATTAGTGTATTAGTATATACAGACCCTCATATTTGTAACTCATTGACAATCACAGTTTAATAATTAAAGAAATAACTTAAAGATGACAATGACACCACACAATTACTTAAAGTTTACATTATCACAATATGACAAGACAAGAAATTCCAGCCATAAACTGATATATTATCTGCAGAATATATTTACAGAAATCAGTGACAATTAATGTTGATAGCAAATTTGTACAGCCCATTATAAAACCTAAAATCAGAAACAGAAGTGCTTGCCATGTTACAGTTACAACTTACAACTTGTAACTGCAGGCAACAGTAATTAAACAGATGTCTCGACAGTTGGTGCTCTGTGGCATGACAATCGCGCACACAGATTAGCCGTAAAATCTCCAACAGCTACTTTGAACACATAAGCAAGGAAAAACAAGTTCAAATCGGTTTGCTACATAGCAATATTTTCTACAGAGATGTCGACTGAAATGCTGCACAGAACAGCCTTCCATATCACATGTATCAACTGCACTAAAGCAAAAAAGTTTCACATGCAGTTACATGTAAAGTAAAAAAACCGAAAATGGCTGAGTGGCTTATACACATAACATAGGCCTTACACTGTTGACATGCATCCAATCACTGATAAATAATTATTATTAAATATTAAATAAGCAAGCAGTCACAAAATAAAATATACAACAAAATTACACATCACAGCTGAACTCCAACAAGCGAATGTTTCAATGAAAGGAATGGCTGCTAGAATAAAATAACATCAGCATCAGTCAATCAATGTTTATTTGCCCAAGACAGACATCACAATTTAGTCTAAATTTAATACACCAGTCACTTCAATGCATTAATTTAGGGTGAGTTAAAGAGTTAATGTTAGTGTTAAGTTAAAAGGTCAATGGTTAAAAGTGGTCAATGGTTAAAAGTGGTGTTATAGCTCTTTATGGGAAGCCCATCTCAGAGCTACAGAGCGTCACCTGCCGTGTGGGATCACATGACACCAACAGACACAGGTGAATGCGGCCCACCTTACCCCAGCCAGATAAGACTGGTATGCGATTTACCTACCCCAGAGGAATGGAAGGCTGAGCTGACCTAGGCAGCTGGTTACATACCGAGGTGGTTTACCTGCCTGTAGGTAGTCACCCATCCGAGTACTAACCTTGGCTGGTGTAGAGCAACTTCAAAAAAGTTGATCAGATACAACATGCTACAGCTATGCCAACCAACAACAGTAATCACATTTTCATGTTAACAGATGTTCGCTGTTTGGATAGAAATTCGACCAGTTTTACTTGGTTCAACAAACACAAAATGTGATAAAATGCCGAGCACAGTTACTGTTACACAAAGAAGTCTAGATGGAGTTAGCACACATCATATACATTAATTATGTACAACAACTAACAGAAACACTGCAACTGCACTAAAAATGAATGAACACACATACTCATTGGCAAGCTACTAGCACAACATAGTACACTGCAAGTTAGCATCAAACAACATTAACACCTGCACATCTCTAACATTACAAGACAATTCAAGCTGTGTTCATAAATACGTAATCAGTGTCTACTACATTCTATTTAATTAAATAATTAAATTAATCAAATAATAGAAAACCATATTTATAAACGCTTTTCTTCATCCTCTCAACAGGTCGATAACAAAAAATGTCAGAAAACATTACATGACAAGCATTAACCAAAGCAAGAATATGCACTATTTAAACAGAAACTGACACAAAACATGCTTACTAGCATCTTCTTTTTGGACTATGAATAACTTGCATGGTTTTGTGGTTTCCACATTACACAAAGTGACTAATATGTACTCAGAAAGGGTTAGCCAGCAGCATTTGTGATCAATAAAGATATACTTTTTCTACATTTGGCTTTCAATGTTTATTACATGCTACAAACAAAAAGTTGATATGTACAATGGCACAAGTCTATGTAATCATGTTAACACGTTGTCTGAGCATTAATACAATTAACAACCTGAATGTCTCTGCAGTAGTAACCAACTACTGCATCACTGACAATCATAAGGTAGCAAAATATCCACTACTTAACAGAAGGTGGAATAATTAATCAGTTGAATGACTGATCAACGACTCAGTGTTAACAAACCATAGCAAACTCACAAAGATGACCGCACAGTCCAACGAACCAACAAACAAGCAGAAAAACAAGTACAGTTTTCTAGCCAGCTCATTTCTTTTGTTCTGACGAGCTCTAATGTGATGCAAAATAATAAGATTCCTTTTGGGCAGCAGCACAGAACAAGATGTTACGTTACAGCGAAAGAAGATGCAGAATGGGGGCATCAGTATTCTGGCAAAATTAAGTAAATGACTAAATGCCTGACTGGCTAAAGCAGCATGAAAGCTATAGCTGTAACGACTATATCACATAAAAATGTCCACACTTCAGCTTGCGAAATATGACTTGTGTTGGATTCGGTCACATTTGCCAGAAACGACCAAATGCCTAGTAATCAGATAAATAATTTAAATAGACAACAAATAGTTAATTGCACCCGGATAATAGCAATACATGACAAACACATTTTCCTGCAAAAGTAACATCTAAACTGACCATTGTTCCAAAGCAGTTCAACATACGAGCACTGCACTATTCCTGTAACATATCATATCAAGCAAACAATAAAAACAAAACACTGAAGTGGACGTGCAAGGGTATCCGGCAGAATATGAGAGAGCAATTCAGCTAAATGAAGCTTTGGCATTTTAATACAATCTACTGCCATCAGTATGCAGCAATCGGCTGAGCAAGTCAAGTGCCAGCGAATCAACTCAGATCAACAGATGAAGCAGCTCAAGAAAATGCTTCATTTACCACAGCTTTGGAAGGCTCATGGTCTGAAAGCTGGAATCACGACGCGTGTCCCAGTACTTGCCGTTGTAGACGTAAGTCTCGCGGTTGTCCACTTGTTCTAGTCTGAACACATTTCAACAGCAACATCAGCTACGCTGACACTCTTCCTTCAAACACAAATGACTTAACATGCATTTAAACAAAATAATAAACAAATAAGAAACTCTGCTGTAGCAACCTCTTGAAAATATTTAAGAGCTGTGGAGCTGTGGGAGACAAATAACTCGTATCTCTGATGGAAATTGTGCTGTCGAGAAGACATAATAATAACAATCTAAAAATGCCTCAGATCAAATAATAACAGACTGAAATCTTGTGACATTATCATTGCAGAGAAACCATATTGGCTTATTTCTGTTCAGCTAACCTGCACAAAACTACCTATCCTCACTCTGTAACTGGCGTAGTGCGTATGACTACAACTATGAGAGCACTGATAAAGCGACTCACGTGAACCACATGGGAAGATATTCAACGTTGTCTTCTTCACGTTTCTTGCGCTGTTCTCGCTGCAGCTGCTCCACTCGCTGCTTCTCAGCATCAGCCTCGTCCAGTTTACCTTCTTCCAACAGCCTGCAGAAGCAGTAACATCATCATCACATCATAATCATAAAGGGTTTAATGCAGCTTAAATAAATAATAAACATTATTTCTAGCATTTTATAGGCAAAATATCAAATAACTAGGTCCGGCAACAATCAGATGCACACACACACACTTTATTCAGCTTGTGTCTTGTGCCCATTTTTTCTCCATCAAGCAAGAAAAACATTCTGTTGTCTTCAAGAAGTGCCTGACAAAAATGTTTACAATTATTGGCAACAGTTACCTCTGGTCAGGTCTGAAGCGCGTGTCGGTCGGTGGGTACATATGAACCTGTTCTCTGTCAATTTCATTCAGCTCGATGGCAAAACGTGTGAAGCCGTAATACATGTCAGAGTCGGGCGGCAGAGAACCTTCAAATACATCAATATAATACCAATATAATCATAATCATAAAGGGTTTAATACTAATGAACTGCAACAGTCCCTTTCATGCAGCCCATATAAAAACACAATATGTAGACATGTGTTTTCACAATATTGTTTATACTGCTATCCACTTTTATTGGTATTCTTTTTCCACTGCAAAGTGGTTGCACATTTGGACAAGTTTTTACATCATTAGATCCAGCAGAAAATGTTCAAAGGGATAAGCTGAAAATGTACTTTCAGTTTCTGTCATAGAATTAAGCCTGTAACAACCAACCCAGCTTGAAACTGTTAATATCAGGTAAGAGAAAGAAAAAAATGCCACTGCATTCCTGAGAGATTCTACTATGAGCACCAAGCCTAAACTTAGTTATCTCCAAATAAACAAGCCAGTTGAACAAAAAAAACAAATGCTGCTGTCTGGCATTTAACTCTAATTGAGAAAAATATGTAAACTGCTGATCTCAACAAAAAACACACAGCCATAGCAACAATGTTGATAGAAATAAGTTGCAAGAGATGATAATGATGATAAATCATGATTATCATGATGACACAGTAACTGCACAAGTAACCAATCACAAATGCTCACCTGGCCGCCAGACACACTTGGCAGTCTGTGGATCACCGTAATACAATCCTTCATTCCACTTGCCATAGAGTCGATGAACTGTCTGGCCCTCGGAATTCTGCACAACTCCATATACTTCATGCTTCTTCGCCGACCAATAACCACTCTATGCAAATCACGACAAAAACCCATATCATTTCCACTTCAAAGCAAAGTATAAAAACAAACGTAAACAAAAAAGTACAAAACATCATTAAGTGTTGAAGTCGACAACTGGATTTAAAACACGAAAAAAGAAAAGCCAGCCATGTAGCTAGGTAAAAATACATTGCATATATGTGTATATACATTTTATTTGGCTTATAACTTTATAACACTAAGTAAGTACTTCAGTAGTAAGACCACTAGCATTAACAAGAAATTTGAGCTAATGCTCACGAGATGTGCGAAAGCCTATAGCAGTTCCCGTTCGCAAACTGTCAGTCTATCTCCAGAATTTCGTCGCAATTCATTCTTAGAGTGTGCGCTGCAGTCATAGATTGCAAAAAACAATAAAATCCCTTATTTTGGAAGTTCAGGGTCTTTCAAAGTCATTCATGTTGATACAACTAAAAAGCTCATCACTAGTGTTTGTTGTGATAGGAAGCATGCCCAAAGTATTGGAGAGGATTATACAGAGAAGACTTCAGGCCTATTTACACGACAACGCGTTGATGCCTGTAAGACAGTCAGCTTACCGTCTGTATCACAGGCCGCTGATGAAGGGGACGTATCCGCCCCCTGTCTCCTTGACCTCACAGCAGCTTTTGACACTGTGGACCACGACCTCATGTTACTGAAACTCGAGCGTCAGTTCGGCTTGCGTGGCATTGTGTTAAAGTGGTTCCAGTCGTATCTACGTGACAGAATATTTCAAGTCGTTTATAACGGTAGTACGTCGTATACTGTTCACGTCACGTGCTCTGTGCCACAAGGTTCGGTACTCGGCCTGCGGTTGTTCATTATGTACACTG
>Ga0209367_1009894_pt1 | contig 12850 bp, 9 predicted proteins | sample WorMetLIZISLAND2_FD_187412 | JGI IMG/M metagenome (GOLD analysis project Ga0209367, IMG submission 187412) | Marine gutless worms symbiont microbial communities from Max Planck institute for Marine Microbiology, Germany - Olavius geniculatus... ... | reverse complement strand
GACGTCACTGGCTGCTAGGGTGACGTCATTGCGTCCGCTAGCAGCGGCTTCAACAGTAGCAGCGGTAGCAGTCGCTCGAGGCAGCGTGGATGGTGGGAGGAGGCCGTCGATTGGACCGCTGCCGGCAAGTGTCCAGGGGCTGCCAGTGCCAGTCTTCCGATCGACCGTCGCCTCAGAGAGTCTTCGGCGCTGTGAACCGACCCACTTTCATTGGACGTCAACGTCGACATCCGCTCGGGCCAGACCCTCACTTCGTCCAGCAATCGTAGATAGTATCATTGTTTCTAGCCTCGTAAGTTTTTCATCATTTTTGTTTTTACACATTGCGTTTTATTGCTGATTGTTTTTTTATCTACAACATTTTTGTTGTTCTGAATATGCACGTTAAAGAATGACTGCAATGTGTATGATGCGATAGCGTCTCTGATTGGTTCGCAACACATGGTGCTATAAAAATGTGATTGATTAAGTTAGCAACATGAATACTGTTTGCTTGCATTGATTTAGGCCTACTTTTTTGTTACTGTACTGTTAAATTCCTTTATTTTGGGGTTATCGGACCAACGGACTAACAGACGGACGGACGGACGCCTCAACGATAGCTAAGACGCGCTAAGCACTGCGTGCTGTCGCGCATAAAAACGCAAGATATAAAAACAATACAGTATTATTATGACGGAAACGTTTGCTGCAGCGTGCCAGTTGTGCCGTGACGGCCGTCGGTCTGCAGCGAACCAAAGACAAAATGTTCGGTGATAACCCTTACGTCGAGAGCACACCCAGTCCCACGTCTGTTGACATTAAAGGTATTAACATTATGATCACTTACTACTTTTGTTTTTCGATACACTGCCAGATTATTTATTTATTTATTTCAGAGGAAGTCTCTTGGCCAATTGCTACTAAACTTTCCCCACGTGTCAAAAATTGGGTTCGACTTTGAAGCATTGCGTCAGAACTTCCGTTAAAATCTCGGCCTAAATTTTTGCAATTTTTAACTTGACGGCGAGCAGCGAGTAAAAGTGCGTCACGCCGCGTAACGCGCGTCACGCTTCTTGCTTCTATTGGAAAGCCCGTTGAGTTAACGCGCTTTTAGACGCGCGCAGTGAAAACGCACCTTTAGTTTTTACTCATTTTCCGTCCCGCTGAGAGTAGAGGGCTAAGTTGGCCTAAGTACGCAGTAGGTTAGCAGCTTGCTGAAGATTGCTTGCAAATGACCCGACCTCTGTTTAAATCGGCACGACACAGGCTTAGTGGCGTAACGGTTAAGACGTTGGACTTACGATCAAAAGGTTGTGGGTTCGACTCCCGGTCGAGTCACTATCAAGCGGTTACTATTTGAATGAGTGACTGCAGACAGGTAAAAAAGTTTTGGTAAGTAATCAACACCAAGGTCAACTCAGCCTTTCATCCCTACCGAATAACGGTCTGTCTGGCTGGAGTGAGGTCGGGACTCGTTCGCTTGTGTCGGATATCAGGGAACACTGTATAATTCCATGTGGCAGGTGACGCTCCATACTATATGTTGAGTTTTTCATAAAGAGACATACTCACTCTTTAACTCCTTTACGTTTGCTGCGTTATTAAAAGCATTGTAGGGTGTTTACACGATCCAGCAAACGTCCAGCAAACTTCCAGCAAACGTCTAGCATTAGCACGTGTATTTCGAATACATTTGCTGGAAGTTTGCTGGACGTTTGCTGGATCGTGTAAACACCCCATTAGCTACGAGTTTAATATGCATTGCACTGGTTGCAGATGTGCGCGTTCTAAAGAACTTATTCAGTCGAGCGAGGAGGAAAAAGCAAAAAGCACAAGTGCAAAGTAAGCTTTCTTCTATACGTAGACTTGTTTATTAGTTTGTCTATAACGAATCAAAAATGTAGCAGATTAAACTGTATCATTCAATTGCGTAATTAGGCCAAAAAATCCCGTAATTTCGGTTTTCGTAATAAACCTACATTCCTCAATTTTTTGTGGGACTCTCAGAAATGTTTCTGCAGCTTTTAGTTTATTTTTAAAGTTTGACTAAAATAAAACTGTTTGCATGTAGTTTGTTATGTTGCAGCATCTTTACTTTAATTCTCATATTCAAAATGTTGAAAGGGCAGTGTGAAAATATTAGTAAATAGAATATGTGTTACAAAATCATAGTGCTGCCGATAAAATAACATAGTATTTTGTGTTCAGAACAGCATCAAAACAAGTAAAACGTGGGTGACGTTTTTAATCACGTTCAAAAAGTTTTTTTTTTAAATTTAACATTTATTTACAATGCCGTGTATAGGTTTCCTGCATTTCGACGAGCAGTTGTCGCGGAAGGATTACGTGCGGCACAAGTGTTCTGAACTCATCTACGGCTGGCAGTGTGACGTCATGGGTCACGTGACCGTCGGTCTCGCCGTGCGTGTTTCTCATGGGTGGTCCACTGTGGACATGTGACTATCTCGCACGGTTATGGAGATATGGGTCTTCAAAGATACTGGGGTCATGACCCTGATTTTTGAGGTCACGTGACGTCATGGGTCACCTGAATGTTAGACTCGCCATACGTGGTTTCTTATAAGTGGTCCATTATGATGTTCTAAGCTGATCTACGGCTGGCACTGCCCGCCTGGTTGGCAGAAGTTTGCACACGTGATGGAATTGTTCATACTCTCTTTACTGTTAGCCCGTAGAAATTCCTTATACCGCAGTAGTTGCTGTAGTAGTAGTAGATGTAAGATTAGTAGATGCTGCAGTAGTAGTTGTTGCAGCAGTGGTTTTGTTTTAGTATTATTTATTATAGTAGTAGTTGTTGTCGTTGTATTACTTGATGCCGTTGTAGTAGTAGCCTATTCATCGTAACGGTTTTCGTTGTAGTAGTTGTCGTTGTACTTCTAGTTGTTGTAGTTGTAGTTGATGTAGTTGATGATGGAACTGTTCATAATGGACGCTTTCGTCGACCTGTTCATCACGATGTGTATCGTCATCAACACGGCTTTCATGGCTGCCGATCACGCCGGCATGAGCGATGAACTCGCCAATGTCCTCATCATCGGAAACTACGTGAGTCATCCGGTGGCGTCGTGACAGAGGGGGGGCAAGGGGTAATTGCCTTTCCTGTAAATTTTGGGTTGTCGGAAATATGTCAGAATCTTTTGTCATGCGAGAAAATGTTCGTCAAAAAATGCAAAATTGGGGCTGGAAAACTTTCATTTTGGGGAACTTTGGTGGCAAAATTGAAACTTTAAGCATCCTGTCGTAAATTTGCAGGTGTCTGTCGGAATTTTGTCGGAAATTTTTAGTGTTTGTCGGAAAATTACAACTTTCGCTTTGCCTGCTCTTTTAACCCACGACGCTGCTGACGTCATCGCATGGCGTCATCGCGTTGTGTCTGAACATTTCACGCCGATTACAGGGTGTCTACTTCTTCGAATCTTACTTACGTTAAAAAACAGGGCGGGGCTACGTACATTGCAGCTGTCAATCAACTCGAATTTGGCAGCGCTATCGCACAAGAAAAAGACACGTTCACAACTGACACTTTATACACGAGTATAGTCAACGTTGTGTCCAACATGCGGCGTAAAAGCGTTTCCCTGTACACTATGTCTCAGAAAGTAGTTGAACAAAGTTTCAACCTTTTTTAGTAGCAGACTCTCTGGAAAATTTGCTACAAAACTTTTGTTTGAAATTTTACCACATCAAAAGCGCGTTACTGCATTACCTTGTAAAATATAATTTTCACAAGTTGCACCAGCTTTTTAGCATAACAAAGGCAATTCAAGACAATGGCTCAGCGCACATGAAAACACGCTGGTTTACAGCATTCGTGTGTCACGAGATAGTGTACTGACGTTTTTTGGGTAACGTAAGTCAGCTAGTTGTAATTGATTTTAATGTGTTTGATGACAGTTTTATCGCAAATTTTGCACAGACTCTGCCAGTAAAAAAATTTTGAAAATTTGCTCAGAACCAAGCTTGGTTTGCAGGGTTTACTAAGGACTCGATTGTGCGATGTTTGTTGCAGGTGTTTACGGGCATATTCACGGCCGAAGCGGCCCTCAAGATCACTGCGCTGGGGTTCTACAAATATCTGCAGGACAAATGGAGCTGTTTCGACATCATCATTGTGATGTTAAGTCTGGTCGAGCTCGGTCTGTCAAACGTCAAAGGACTCACCATTCTCCGCTCTTTCCGACTTGTGAGTTCGACCGCTACAGTTGACGCGCTACAGTTGTGCTGTAGCCTACGGAGTTTTTGGCATCGTTGTCGTCTGTCCGTTCTTACCGGCAGCGAGAACCGACCTATTAACATAAGAAATGACAAATTTCAGTGTTTTATTTTATTATTAACTAACACATTCACGAAAATTCGTTTGAATTACTATTTGCAATGGGTCCGTTGCGTTGTACGCAAACCACATTTTTACTATTTCTGTTACGATTACTGTAAGTTATTTCGATGATGTGACTGTGATTCAGCTGCGCGTGTTCAAGCTAGCCAAGTCGTGGCCTACTCTCAACCTTCTCATTGGTATCATCGGCCGGACTATGGGAGCCCTCGGTAACCTCTGCTTCGTGCTGGCCATCATAGTCTTCATCTTTGCCGTCATGGGCATGCAACTGTTCGGAGCTAACTACATCTCAGAGAACTTCGACGGACGCGAGTTGAGATGGCATTTCGGCGACTTCCTTCACTCGTTTATGATCGTCTTCCGCGTGCTGTGCGGCGAGTGGATCGAGTCCATGTGGGACTGATCCTCCGATCCGCCGATCCACTGATCTACTGGCTATTCCATGTGGGACTGCATTCACTGTACAGGATTTATCTGCATTCCGTTCTTTCTGCTTACGATGATCATCGGCAATCTCGTCGTAAGTGCAGATAATAGTTGACTTGATGTGTGTAGATAATTATTGATGCATGGCAAAGATTAACAAGAAACTCACCTGTCACTAGGGTGGGCCGACCGTACCGAAAATATCCGGTATACACTCTACGGTGATACTGCTATATCGAACGCTACAATAAACGCTAAAATACAATACGATAATTCGGCGCACGTAGATGATCGCTGCAAGCAAAAACTTTGCATGTTGACAGCCTACAGAAACTCGTTATCTCCCTATTCAACGGTAACCGTCGTTGACCCCTAAGACGTACGGTTTAGCCACAATATGAGCGTTACAGAGGACAGACGACAGACAGACGACACAGCGTACCCGTAGTTAACTGCAGTACAAAAGTCTGTGCTGGATGACAGTTTAAACATGTTCTGCAGATGGCCATCGTCCAGTTCTTTCTGCGAATGTCTCTAGAGAAATTTGCTCCAAAATGTATTTCAAAAATGGCCGCCTAAAGAATAGATCAATAAACTCTATTGTTCGTTCTTTTCTGGCCGCGTTCAAATGTATCCGCATCCGAGTGCGACTGAATGAGCAATGCTATTCAACAACAAGAATCGCAACGCAATGGATGATGAGTGGATCTCCTTCAAAATGCGATAACTAGTCTACATCGTTAATAGACTATTATTAAAAACACTTCTAGAGCGCAAACTTATGCCAAGGTTGAATAAAAAAGTTCCGCACGCAAACTTGAAACATTCTTGATAAAAAACGAATCTGATTTATACAACTGCAAAAAAATTAATAAAAAGTTTTCTTTGCAGTCCTATTAGTGAAAGGACAGATTGTTTGATTTAGCTGCCAATTATCCACAAAAAGATGATAAACTTTAATCGTTTTTTTTATTTTAAGGGCCGTTTTCCTTCAAAATTCCGTGCAAAGTAGTAACAAGATTTTGCGCAATTTTGATTTCGCATTTTGTATACATTGTCTAAATTACAAATAAACAAATTTAAAAGACGAAATGAAGAAAGTTGAGAAAATTGGAATTATTATTACTTTTGGTCAGAACTCTGATAATTGTGCATGTGAACAGGTATTAAATTTGTTTCTGGCACTATTGCTGAGCTCGTTCGGAGCGGAAAGCCTCAAACATTCGCAAGAAGACTCAGAACCGAACAAATTGCAGGAAGTCATGTACTACAACTCAACCTGGCCACCCCCCACCGGTTTCCACACTCAGGAAAACTCGGAACCGAACAAGCTGCAGGAAGCCGTCGACAGAATCAACCGACTTGTCATTTACATTCGCTCCAAGCTGGTCCAGCTAATTACCGAACGATGTCGAAACACCAACGGTACGTCACGCTCGTGTCGTTGCAAGGGTGGGCAGGAGTGGTGGAGCTAATTGGCATCTCATAATTTTTTGGCTGTCGAAAAATTATCTCAAAATTTTTTTCTGAAAAAAATTCTTGTCTTAAAATGCGAAAATTGGGACTGAAAGCTTTATTTTTGAAGAACATTAGAGGCAAAATTAAAATTTTGAGTACCCACAATTCGCTTTATCGGAAATTTGCAACCTTTTGTTTCAATTCTATCGAAAGTTTGCAGTGCCTGTCGAAAAATTCTAATTTTTGGCGCTGCTTATTTTTTGACCCGCGACACCGCTGACGCACGCGTGACGCTGTTTACAATTTGTAAACATTTGTACGTAATAACTGCTAAAACCGCTTCGAAAATCATGAAAACACCTTTCTTTTACCCTCATTTTTCTTTAGAAGTAAGCTTCTTCAATCCAACTACGAGTTCTAGGGGTAGGGAGCGCTGTAAACTCCTTTAGCGGGGTCCGGGACTGAGCCCCCGTTGCAAACGCGTTTTAGAGTATTTTGGACGTCCTCCGCGTTCCCCCTCGACTACAACAGTAGCAATTAGGGTGTTTAATTGTTTTGTACGGGGGAGCAGGTGGAGCAGGCACGGAGCACACGGCATATAACAACATGGTCGTCAGTAGTTTGAGCTTCGGCAAGTGTCCGCTGGAGGCGTTGGGTAGCAACGGAGCTCTGAGAGCAACTGGTGCATGGAACGACGGGATACCAGCTGCGCAGTCACCCAACAGCGACCCACAACAAGACTGCACTTATGCAGGTTTCTCTCGCGTCCAAGTTTTACTGATCGTCCGTCCGTTTGCCTTGGTTCTACGTCCCGATACCGAACTAATCTCTGATGAGATAGAAACTCCGGGTTTTCATCGTATGATAGCGCACAGTCTCTTGTTTTTGGCGATCAAATTTTGTGCTCCTGGGTGAGAAGTTTTTTTTCGAACGAAGGCGTCAAGGCCTAGGTTAAGGAGGGCTGTAGAGTATTTACACGATGAAGCAAACATAAAGCAAAATTATAGCAAATGTATTGAAAATAGGCGTGCACGACGTGTGCTCTAAGTACCGACATCGATGACATTGATCGACCTTAAAATCCACAAATAGCGGTTTTTAGTAAATTTTTCCCGCGATTTCAGGCTACAGCGCATATTTTGTTAGTAAATTGCGCCGATTTTATCAGAGATAGACCAGGACAACCTGACCTGCGTATAAAATTGTCAGCATATGGCGTAAATTTTTGACCGACTTATTGGTCTTTTCTTCTTTTTGGTGAGTACAGATTTGCAATAATTGTTATTTTGACCGCCCAACTGTTGAATCGACCCTCACTGGTAACGAGTGATAACTTTTAGTTTACTTTGCTTGTGGCAGCTTGTTCTGGTGACAGTCGTTAGGTGTCCGAGTGGCAACTGTTATAGAGGGAGGGCAGATGTCCGTACACCAGCTTTTTGTAGACAAGAAGCCCAGCTGTCGTTAGGATAGTCGACCGTACTGGTTGTCGGTTGTCGTTTACGAATCATTTAAACAGCTTAACTTATTGTAAGCAGTGTGTTGTGGCTTTAGCAAAATGTTAGGCAACAGGAAAAAAAACTTTAGTTAGTTTGGCGGTAAGTGCGAAATAGCATTACAAACGTCGACCCTGCAAAAGGTGTGAACATAAAATGCGCAATTTGTTCTGTTCGTTTCAGAGCCAAACTACGCCGACAATCGTCTGCCGGTACGTTCCCATTGACAGCTTGTTGCGTGTTTTACTAAATATCATAATTATGATGCATGATTTGCAGTAAAAAAACAAGAGTTAAGCTGTCTTTTTACACTATTAATCAGGCACTTACACTAAAACTACTAATACTGTTGTAACGGAACCAACATGAACAAAATTGAAACAAAAAGTAAGCTTACTGTACATGTAAGCCTTATGTAAAACACACAAAAATCCGCTCTCCCGAACTTTCTAGTCGGCTGGGGAGGGACATATTATTTTTTCCTATTTCCTTTCCCTTCGACGCCTTTGATGGCGTCTCGATACTCAGCGCCTGCGGCGCCTCGGTGATTATTTCGTGATATCTCTCCCAAATGTTCGGTACGCGTTCATGTTAAAGGTTAAAGGTGAAAGGTGGTGATATAGTTCTTAATGGGAAGCCCATCTCAGAGTTACTGATCGTCACCTGCCGTATGGGATCACACACCCGAAACAAGTGAATGTGCCCAACCTTAACCTCAGCCAGATAGGCTAGTACTCGATTTACCTACCCCAGAGGGATGGAAAACTGAGTTGACCTCGGCAGCTGGTTACATACCGAGATGGTTTACCTGTCCACAGGCAGTCACCCATCGCAGTACTAACCGGGCCCGGCGTACAGTAACTTCAACGACTTCGTTGATCCGATCAAACGCGTTATCACTATAGGCTACACCACGCCACCAACCAAAATGTTACTGCTAGTATTGAGTCAAGTATCAAGCGTAGATTTCTTAAACACATTTGCGAATGCACACTGGTTAGTTCGTCAAAAAACTATGCATCGTTTTATTTCATTTCATCTCTGTCGCTTCAAACACGTTTTGACACGACATTACAAGCGTCGATGTGAACTGTGCGTCAAGGCTGCATCTCCACCGTCGTATAACACGGCTGCAGCGACAGCGTACAACGTGACGTCACTGATGACGTCACCGACTACGACGTCACGTGACAGCAGCAGCGCGAGCAGCGCCACCAAGCGACACCGACTGACAACTTCGGCGTCGAGCGAGACAAACAGCAGCGGCGACTCGCGACTCTACCGTTCCGACAGCAATTACTCCGCCTCACAGTTTAATGCTGCAGGTCTCGCAGTGTAAACCAGTGTCTGACTGAGAGCTAAGAAGACAGAGGTCAGTGGCGGCCTATTTTAGCAGCAATTACTCGGTGTCACAGGACACAGCCAGTCTTGATCTTCGCCCTCTAGACGCACCGGAGATTAACGAGGTCACTTGACGCCACCGCATGGTTAAATAGTTAGAGCTTTTAGAGCTACGGAGCGTCACCTGCTGTATGTGATCACACAGTGTTTCTTATCTGCCACCCGGCACAAGTGAACGCGCCCCGTTTCAGCCCTAGCCAGACAGACTGATACTTAATTTACCTACCCCGGATGCTTGAGTTTACCTCGGTGCTGGTTATATACCGAGACGGTTTACCTGTCTGCAGGGAGTCACCCATTTAAGAAGTAACCACTTGATAGTGGCCCGATCGGGAGTCAAATCAACGACCGCGCGATCGTAGATCCTAAGTCCAACTTCTTAATCGTCACACAACCAAGCCATCGCTTCTTTTCTGCTTTTTCAGAAAAAAACTTGCCTGTTTCACAGATTCACTAGCTCCACTTACCCTACCTCATTCCCAGCGCGTGCTGCAAAGCGTCCGGATTTTCTCCGTGCAACGTTGTATTGTATTAAATATTTACCTACTTATTTAGTTAGCTAGTTAATTAAATCTTTCACCGTATATTTTTGAAATCATCGTCTTTGTTTTTCTGAGTACGTGTTGCATGCTGTTTCAGATTCCACTAACTATCTGGTTACGGTCCTAATTTTTAGTTTGTTTTATGACGTCAAAGTTCTTCTGTTGTTTCGTTTATTGTTCGTTCAATCTCATGTTTCGTTTTGCTATATTTCCTTTTTCAATTTCAGTTTCTCATTGTTTAACTACTTTTTGATTTACTATTATTTATGTGCTAGTTTCCTTTTTCTGAACTGCTGTTAGACTGAGGCGAAGTTGTTATTGTTGGTACGTGAAGGTGAACGTGGTTTTCATCAAGTATCCGGACGAGTGTTGTCCAGCGATGTGTATGCGTCACTGTCACTGCTGTGACGCGGTAAGTGCCACTATGGCCGGTCGAATCTGGTGGACGTGCCGATGCTACATGTACAAACTGGTCGAACATCGTTACTTCGAGACTTTCATCATCGCCATGATCTTAGCCAGCAGTCTCGCTCTGGTACATAAAATATTTTTTTCTTCAATCTGTGATGGCTAATCGTGTACGGCACGCTTAAAACCCCGTTGTTTTGACATAAATAATTTTTGGAACAAAAATTAAAGCCAACTGGCAATTTAGACTATCTCAGTTTCTGACTTCTATTGCGGCAAATTTAACACTCGAACTGTATAAAAATATCGTTCCGATGTAGAGGATTTTCAGCTGGATGCTACAATAAATAATGCTCTGTGTGTTTTATGAAACATTACTTTTTGCCTGAAGTGCATTAGAAATTTAGGATGTGTTTGCTGGTCGGGTTTCGTTTGAACTTATACAATGTTTCCTAGACCTCTTAACTGGATTGATCGAAATGGCAAGGAAAAGAAAAGGCAAGTAGGGAAAAAGTGAAATGGAGAAAAAATGGAAAGGAAAGGAAGACAAAAAAAGAAATGTGAACCAATAAAACTCTTAAGGAAGCACCGTGTTTTAAATAAATTAAACTGATGGCTCTGACTGACATAACACTTGAAAGGTAAACAATGATCGAAATGTACGAATCATTAGCGATGCTGACTTCGGTCTTACGATTTACTTAATTCGCCGCGCGGCAGACTGATTAGAAATCAACTCTGTTGACCTTGTTGTCAGGCGATCGAAGACAAAGACCTTGAGAAACGCAAAACTCTCAAGTCGGTGATGAAGCAGGTCGATCGTTCTTTCACGGTGATTTTCATCGTCGAAATGCTTATCAAACAGTCGGCTTACGGCTTCAAGAAATACTTCACGGATGCTTGGTGCTGGCTGGACTTCGTCATTGTCGCGGTATGCTACACGCTACTGTAATGATTATTCAAACCACAGTCAGTTCGCACGGGTACTGTTTAATTCACAACTGTCGGCTACAGTCTTGCGCCATAATTCCATAAAGCAAATTACCGTGTAGTCTATGCGATCTGCGCGTGATCTAAGTACGTTACAGGACTGTTTGAAGTGCTATAAGCTTGTACTGATTGTCCGTTTGTCAGATCTCAATGATCAGTCTTGGTGCGGAAGGTGCTGGCGTCGGCAACATTGGAGCGTTCAGAGCTCTTCGCACTCTACGAGCTCTCAGGCCATTGCGCGCCGTGTCCAGATGGGAGGGCATGAAGGTTTGCTTCCATGCCATATGACTGAATGTTATGTTCTAACAGTTGCTGAAGTACATGTAACTGACATCCACACGGTGGCGCAAAAAATGGAACACAATTACACGTTTTACGTACAGGATATAGGAGGCCAAAAGTAGAGATAAGACTTATTTTAATAAAGCAGTTGTTTTTTTTTCGCTAGGAGGCGTCACTGACCGTTCTCGAGGGAGGTTTCAGATCTCGGATCGTTTCTACGGTTTCTTGTTGAAACCATAATGAGTTCTGGCCGCTACAGTGGTCTGACAACAACAATATTTATTTGGGAAAAAGAAACCAGGCTGCCAGAAAGGGCACAGGCCCATTAAAGCTGGCCACCCAAAAGTCAAACAAGGAAAGTGCAATACATCCACAGAAAAACATACGAACAGAACAGTCTTGAACAGAACAGTCTGATGGTTTATGGTTATCTGGCATAGTTTTGTGTTTTATGTTAGCGTGTTTTTCTTTCGCATGCAATATATTAAATTTTGTATTCATTTTTATCTGCCATAAGGTAGCAATAATGTACAGAAGAACTTAAATAAAAACCGTAAACGAAATAAAGGCTTAACTAACGATCAATATTGCACTCAAATGTTTCGGATCGTTTTATTTAGGGCAACTGTAAGCGCCGTTTTAGGCTGGTTGTTGATGCTGAATTACTGTTTCATTGTCCAGTTATTTTACTCACCTTTGGCGAAATAAACGATTGATATATTAATTTATTCGTGCGATGCAGGTTGTGGTGAACGCGCTAATCCAGGCGATTCCAGCGATCTTCAACGTTCTTCTGGTCTGCCTGGTCTTCTGGCTGATCTTCAGCATCATGGGCGTCAACTTGTTTGGCGGCAGGTTTCGGTCATGTGTCGACGTCGACGGCAACGTCATCAACGTGTCCATCATCGACAGTGAACTGAGTTGTCTCAACAAGTCAGTGGAAATGAACGTCACCTGGAAAAACCCAAAGATCAACTTTGACAACGTCTTCCTTGCGTACCTGGCTCTGTTTCAAGTGGTCAGCGACGTTGCGTTTCCTTGAAAATGTAGACGATAAGAGTAAGTTAGTCCAATAACGTAGGCCTACGTGATCACTGATCAGTCAAATTTTGGTTTTTTAATTTGTTAGCTTTTGTGCACCTATAAATCAGTAAGTATGAGTGAACGTATGCTTATGCGACGCACATGTCATCGTGGAAACCTCACCGAATATACAAGTCCTACCGTGTATAAGTCGACCTCACAAGTTTGAGGTCTTCTGCCTTGCAAGTTTTAAGTCTGGGTGTTTATTAAAAGCAGCGCAAAGAACTACTGTTGTTAAAGATAAACGCTTGTTTCGTTTGTAGGCGACGTTCAAAGGTTGGATTCCGATAATGAACAACGCCATCGACAGCAAAACCGAGGTCAGCTATTTCCGCCGTCGTATTTTGCGGCGAAATATTGTCTAGCGATTTATTTTTTGTTGTAACAGATATTATGAATGCTATATATATATATATATATATATATAT
>Ga0209367_1009891_pt1 | contig 12854 bp, 6 predicted proteins | sample WorMetLIZISLAND2_FD_187412 | JGI IMG/M metagenome (GOLD analysis project Ga0209367, IMG submission 187412) | Marine gutless worms symbiont microbial communities from Max Planck institute for Marine Microbiology, Germany - Olavius geniculatus... ... | reverse complement strand
CAGCATAGTTGCTGCAGTAATTCGCATAGTTGTGGCAACTATTCTAAACAACTAAGAACTTAGTTGCTGCTACTAAGTGCATACTTGCGGCAAGAAAGGAACTAAGTTATGGCAATTAACGCCACATAGTTGTTGTAGCCATGCACATAGTTGCGACAACTAAACTCCGGCAACTATAAAAATTAGTTGTCACAACTATGCACTAAGTTTTTTAGTTACGACAACTAAGTTTTCAGTTGTGGCAACGTTTTTGAAATAAGAGTGCTGTTGTAACTACACAGACAGACAAACACAACCTCATACATGCTACGTCTATAAATTTTCACACCGACTTGAAGGGTGGAGTGTGGAAAGGGGTCTCCCTTCCCACCAGGGAAAGGGTCTAAAAAGGGGGCTGTGCCCCGTCCCTAAAAATTCAAAGATTAGTTTCCGATATTTACACTAACACCAAATTTAAATATTTAACAAGTAGTCAAAGTGACAAACATCTGCTAAATTAACTCCCACAGCTGTGTTTTGAATTTTTGATCCAATAAAAATAGACGATCATTACACTACGAAAGTTTTTGGTAACTCGATTACAAAACGACATTATTCTTGTAATTTTTAAAATAGGAACAAATCCAGGATGTAAGTTTTGTAAGAAATTTATTTCTGAGCGCCATCTGTGAGATTTATTTTTAGAAAAATCCACCCATACACTGCTTGAGCGTCTTATTATGCGAACGACCCCATGGCATGTGTCAGCACTGTTTTTCTTGCTCGCTCCATCGCGTCGCCAACATCAAAGCTTCTGTTGCTAGTAGCTTACACTAAATTAGACATCGATTTGTGGAGAAGGAACCGAAACGAGTCAGGCGATCCGTGCAAGACGGTTCCACGCACGCCGCACTCAGACTAATTCGGTTCGGACCAGACAAATCCATTGTGCCGCTGATGTAGCCTATAAGTCTATATGCGATGGCTTCGTTTGATATTTCTGTTGTTTCTGCTGCCAAACTTACTGAGTAAATCACGACAAAAAACGAAAAAGTCTGCTAACTTTACGTTCGCTGAAGAAGATACTTTGAGAAGGATGATTTTTAACCCTACGAAAATAAAGCTTGGTCAAAAAAGTTGGCGGATAAGTTAGTCAATCAGAAAAGTCTTGTTTTTTTTCTTTCTCTTTCGCTAGATCTCACTTTGACAAATTCAGGGGCAAACGAGAAAGTGCATGTTTGCGGTACACATTTTAGCTAAGATCAAAACAACGCCCATAAGAAACTGCAGCGGGCATTGAAATGGCGTACAAACGCCAGTTGAACAGGCGTAACGTACGGTTGCAGGTCAACGCGAGCGTAATGATTAACCGTACTGAATTTGGACTCCGTGCTCGAGCAACGAGAACAGTTATAATAGTCAAGCTCCGTGATTGAATGGCACTTACACAGCGCTATCAAGCACCCTTCATCATTACCAGGTTCTCTTATAAATACGCCCATAGGGCCTAAATGCTTCTCTGAGCTACTGTGCTGGCAGTTTTTGTGCAAGCCTTTACGGAATTTTTAATGAATGCCAGTATATAAGTGGTACTGAATCGGTAGCACGTCATATACTCATTAAGCCAATAAACCATATCGAGAACGAAGACCATAAAAGACGATCTTCAGTGTATTCGTATTGCGCTTCGCTGTAGTTGAGATCCCCACAAGTTTTCATCAGTAGCACAGTTGTAGTTACCGTGTATACAGTAAACTAGTAAACTAGACAGTGGTTTGTAGTACGGTCCAAGTATACAATGACGCATGTGCGTGCACTATATTTAGCTGCTGCAGAAGTCTTCATACCGGTTCTGGCTCGCAACTGCTATAAGTGACCCTTATTGTAAGACTGAATGTCTGTATCCGATTCGTACCACGGTGTCTGTCGGTCCGTAGCTCGGCTATTGTATACAGCAATCGCAAGCCACGTTGCCTCCTGGTTTGTTTAATTACAAACTGCACCCGTCAACACTATATGTCGGTGTAACACTCTGTAACTCAAGCACGGCGTGTATATGAGCTTTTTTCTGATTAATCATTACATCTGATCATTCATTCTGTACAATCAAATGTACAGTACTTGAATCTACAGTGTTCATAAAAGCGGTCTTCTAAACAAAACGCGGCAACATGCACAATATTCGATACATCTAGATCAATAATACGTATAAAACGTTAGAAGATAGGCCTACTCTGAGCATCAGTTACCTTGACACGCTTGCCGATGCTTGGCGTACTTTTTTCCCGGATATCGCGTAAATAGATTTGAGCGCTATGTCTATGTAAACTACAGTCTTGTAATAGCTGATTTGTTCAGTTAGCAGACGTTTCTCTGCCACTGTGGCAAATAAAGATTTTCAAAACAGATCTATATCGTTGGGTTCATAGACAGCACGCGTGTGGATATAGGCCTAAACGTGGCGCGTGCGTCGCTTCGCTCTGGAACAAATGAACCACGTGCACGGCGGAACGAAATATCCATCCAGCGGCCGCGAGTTCAACTTCGTTTACGGCTGACTGGATCAACGGGCCAGCTGAACCGAACTGGACTGGCGATGTGCCGACATCATCTCGCGTCATAAATTAACGTTCGGTAAGCCTAGCGCGACGCCGCAGACCGCAGCACACCACGGCGCAGCGGCTTTCATCTGAGAGCAGCCAGCGAGCCAGCAAGCACCTCAGTGCCTCGAACCATTCACAGCTGTGGAATGGAATGCGGCCCTGCCGCTTTCGCTCTTTCTCTGAGTCTGAAAATCTGACGGACGCAGCCAACGGCACTGTTGGACGGCCATATAAAACTGACGGACAGCACTGACCGAAAGCACCGCGCCGCCGCACGGTCGTATGCACGGCGCCGGACAAACCTATCAACAACTGGCCATCAGTTTTCACATTATATAAATATCAGCATCTATCATACAGCACAGCAGCACTTACACTCCATTCCATCCCGGTCCACTCATCCTTTCCACAGTGTTACTTTGCAAGCGCACCAGCACTACGGGGTGTGCGACCGTTTTGATGTTTTAAGCCAAAGGCATCGTGACTAGACATGGCCAACTTCATTGAAGAAACTATTCGCCTAAGCTTATACTATTAGTCTGCCCGGAAGCGATAGCTTGCGGAGCGGGCTTAAGTTTTACTGCAGATGTTTTATTTATTTTTTTCAACGCGAGATCTCCCAGATGCGTGGACCAACCGGCGTGAAATTTTGCACGGTGGTCAGTACTAGCCCAATTTTATAATGCCGGTCCAAAATTTCGGGGAGGAGGCTTCCCACGAAAAATTTTAGAGGCCAAAAACATGCAAAATTTAGCCCGATTTCGGGCAACTTCGAAGTTCGGCGACGAATATCTCCGGAACGGATGAAGATATTCAAAATCGGACAAATTTTATCTAACGCGATTCCTCTTGCGTTAGGCGAAACAAGTCCGATAAAGTTTGGTCCAGTAACCTTGGAGATCTCGATGTGAAATCGTATACCCACCTAAAGCGCATTTTTCGGAAGAGCATATTTCGGCCCCTAGAGGGTGCTGCCTGCCCCAAATTTTTACACCCGCTAGAAAATGACTACTAGCGCACCCTCCACCGGGGACGGAGGCCCCCTTACAATTTTTTTCAAAAGGGGGGGTCAAAAATTGGCTTAAAATGTAATAAAAAGCGCTCATAACTTCGGAGTTAGGGGTGTAGCCCAACGAAACTTTGGCACTTGACGTGCCTCTAGGTTGGGGTGTTAACGCAAGCACAACATTTGGGGGCACCGCCCTCCTCAAAATTTGGGATGGCAAAAAACGTTCAAAAGTCGGTGCGATTCACGACAACTTTCGAGTTTGAGCGCAAATGTTTCTGGAACCGATGAAGATATAGCGACAAAGTACAAACGGCGTTGACGAAAACAATCTTTTTGGCGCTGACAAAAAATTTGGCGAACTTTGGTCCACTACGAACAAAGTTATAAGCGCTCATGTTGACCTGCCCTAAGTCGACAATGCGCGTTTGGCGTATGCCAATGCATTTTGAGTTCGGGCCACGTGACTTTGATGCCGGGAAAATTTTACCCCCTCCCCTCCAATTTCCCTCCAATCGAACTTAAGACGCCAGGCGGACTCACGTTGGGCTTTGCCCCAAATTTCTAGTTTGATATTTTATTTACAATTACCTTACTTTTTTTCCACAAATATAGTGACAAATATAGTGACAAAACGACCAAAAGTTAGTACAGATCTTTGTTGTGTAATCTCACACAAAACAGCGAACGGCAGTACATCTGTAACATTCAATAATATTTTAAGACATGCAGTTCGACGAAAAACACCCAACGTGAAAGTTATTCCCATATATTGCACTTAGGCCTACTTTTGCCAAGCATTTGGAGTCATCACTCGTCAGTTACCAGAAATAGTGCCAGCCATATCTAACCGTAAACTTCTCCAAGGAGCCACACCGAGTGCTGAGGTCTGAGTATCGCTAGCCAGGAAGTCAGCGTGTGGTATATGTGGCATATATCCCGGGGAGTCAGCGCAGTAAGCCACTCAACAACTATAAATATAAACCGGATGCGGCGAAAAAGTACGGCAGCTTGGATCTAATAACGCGTTCGTGAGCTTACGTGGTAAATAAACGTCGGACGTCTCAGGGTCTATGAACGGGCGACCGGACAGTCCCGCTGGTAGCCTATAGAGAAGATTGAATTACATATTCGTCACAATCGGCAGGTAAAGTCATCGCGATAAACATACGGCGAAGTATCTCATCCTGTTTTAACTAAAGAGGCCGTGGCCACATGTAAAACTAGAAATATAGTCGGAAAGCCGAAACCTCCGACAACGCTATGTCTGTGTTAATATTGTTATCGCCATTTCTATTTGCACTTGTCTATTGTATTTTTACATTGTTATTTCGCTATTTAACTACCAAGCCGCAAGTGTGAAATATAACTCACGGTTCACTGTTTTCGTCAATTTTTTTTCGTGCCAGGTACTACGGAGGCACTATAATCGGCGGAGGTTTACCTTGTTCGGCAACAGTAAAAAAATCCGTCAATCCTATCCTGGATCCAGATGCTAATCCGAATCACCAGCAAAATCTAGTTACCCCTAATTGAGTTGGGCCAGGTCTAACCTTTTCCTAAAAATTTCAGCCAAATCTCCCTGTAACTTTTTGTGCAATCCTGCTAACAAACCAATAGAGATGAAACCTCCTTGGCGGAAGTAATGAAGCATTTTCTAAACGTTTCACCGACACCATGCCCGCAGTCGTATCAGATTTGCAGATGCTGTTGACACGAGCGAGCAGCTGTGCGATTGAGTCATGTTTTACCCCATGAGTGAGTGTGTGTCCACTCAACTCGTAGGCAGCAGGTATAGATAGCAGTTCATGACCAGAGGCTCTCAAATGTGCACACAATGTAACGGCGACTTGATGACGCCAGCTTGAAAACTACACCGTACGCACGCGCGCGTCTTGTTTGCTTGTGGCGACGACAGCCGTCACGAGCAAGAAAGCGATGTAGGGCTCACGTCGTAGTTATTTGCAAGCAACATTATACGGTCAAACTGAGACTTAAAGCTAGACTAGCTACGCATTTTAGCTTAGTGTTAGTTGAGATGTTTGCAAATGCTTCAGACGTGGGTAATGAAAAAAAGCAGAAAACATTTGCAACCGTTTGTAACTAATAACGTAGAGCTATATGCCCGTGCATCAGTTGTCCTCGAAACTGGTGTATGTCGTTTGCCAGACAGTTTGTGTTCAGAAATTATCCTAGCAATCCGCAATGACGCCCGTAAAGTGCAGTTTACGCAATTTCATAGCCTCCCATAGTATAATTAATCAACCAGTTTTAGGTCAGTTCTAGTAACATTAAGCCTATTTTATTACTGTTGTCGTTGATATCGTCGATCAACCCGTGAACGCAGACTGATAAGAAAATGGCGCGCGTTTCAGCGAAAGAAGCTTCTTTATTGATATGACGATTGTGATGTTTACCACTATTCGCGAATATCAGCCTTGACTTATTTTTTGCTGACATTTCTTCTGTCGTGGCTCGCGATTTGCTGCCGGGAACGGGATCTATACGTGCACGGTATTTTCAGTCCGTCTGGACTAATTAACGGACAGTCTGCAGATTCGCAATCTCATCGCCTTGCCTTCCCGCCAGAATACCAGTCGCTTGCTGGAGATATCCACGGTTACCAAATTTGCGCAGATCAGCCAGAGTCAAAGCCATATGACACTAAGCGACATCGATGCCCATCGCACGGCTGTTGCAACTTGCAATTGAGATGCAAGTGTTGAATGTAAGGTCGACTTCGACTGCTGCAAGTCCCCTATTTCGGGCCACTCTCAAGTACTACGCTCAAGGCCGCACCACGAGTGTCCCTGCTGAATGGCATCCCACTCTTTTTTCCGTTCCATAAGTTTACACGAACGTCTTCAACGCCTGATTTTTCGACACCTTTGTTCGTTGTCACGTCCTCACTAACGGGCCGGAAATGTAACGCCACCGCAAAACCACATCGCTGCCAATGATCGTGCATTCTATCATAAAATAGCACTGGACGTTCGCATTTATACTTTCCAGACCAGATAGCTGACTTCTGTTTCAGACCTGCGCGTGCGTTGATGAAGGCTGCGCTGTTTCGCTCAGTTTCCATTATCACCCTGCGTCGGTCTTGCGTATAAACAAATCGGTCGGACCGCATAGTGATAAATTTTAGTCGGAGACGAGACAGCGGCTGACGTCCATTGTCAAAACAAGCAACCGCAGCCTCCGTCTGCCGCGAATTAACCCACTGATGATCGACAGTGGTCAGTAGTCTTTGCTGCTGCTGCAAATTTTCCTCCCGCATCCAAGACTACGCCAAATGCGAGTCGTCGTATACACCCCCGCGGTTCCATATTTTTTACACTGACCTTCAACTCCAAGATCAATTGGGCGAGACTGTAACGTGATAATTAGCGCGCTGTGTATGTGCACGGTAGCAAATGACGATTGCTTTTTTCTACGTTTGTTTTTAACAGCGTCTGCTCTAGCAGAGTGGCTCCACGCCCGTATGGGCACTCACTAAGTCATGCAGTACGAAACGAAACAAACGTCCGCTGGCAATTATTATTATTTTTAGCTCTCGGTAACCGTTCCCGAGTAAAGCTAAAAATTAACTAAGCAATACAATAACGGGTACAAAAGTATTATTAGTATTATTATTATTATTATTAAAGAAGATAATAAAGTGACAATTTCACATCAGAGACGTTGCAGGGGCACTGCAAAAGAATTATTAGACTAGACGTGTTGTTTGCACCAAATGTCAGACTGTTGGCAGCAGTTCATGAATTTGTCCAGAAATGATTGGCGCAAGAGACACGCATTTGTTTCTCGCCGAAACTGCAGCAGTGATTTGGCGGCTCTCGTCGCACGTGTGGCCTGGCGTAGCGGTGTCACGTTGTGTCCGATCAACGAAGTTGCTCTACACCGGGCCGAGTTAGTACTTGGATTGGTGACTGCCTGCAAGCAGGTAAGCCATCTCGGTATGTAATTACCAGCCGCCTAGGTCAACTCAGCCTTCCATCCCTCGGCGGTAGGCAAATTGAGTACCGTCATATCTGGCTGAGGTTAAGGCAAGGCGCGTTCACTTAGCTGTGTCGGGTGGCAGGTAACACTGTGTAATTCCATACGGCAGGTGTCGCTGTATAGTTCTGTGATGAGCTTTCCACAAAACGCTATAACACCACCCTTAATATTTTGGCGGCTAACCTTTAGGCTGTTCTAGGCTCGAACTGCTGCCACCGCAAACGCCCGGTCTTATCGTCCACGAATATACAGCAGGTGCCAGAATAATTGAACCGCACGCCTCATAAAAAGCTGTAACGGTACACAACTTGGGACATAAAAAGCACAGTGGTTAATGTCGGAATGCGTAGTGGTTTAGGCAGCGGTTAGCAGGAGCTCAAGACTTCGTGGCGCCAGTCAACTTACGGTCACTTGACCTCTGACGTTGCACTGTTTACACACTGCAGCGGCGTATACGCACACGGCGGCGCGTGAAAAAAAACTGCAACAACCATGCTTCACGTGCGGTACGCTGATCGAACAGTCGGACAGTTTCTGAAACCAGCGGCGTTCTTTATTAAGAAACTAGCACGCAGAAAATTTTACTTTTCAAACAGACAATTACGGGTGCTCAAACTTTAAATTTCGGTCCTAAATTCTCCACAAATAAGGTGACTTTAAGCTTCAAGTGTTATATTGTTTTGAAAAAAATTTTCCAACAGGTTAAAATGTAGGGGAAGAGAAATTGTTTAGGGGGGACCATTGTCACTCCTGTCCCCCTGCCAGGAGCCCACAACGCCACTGTCTCAAGCGACTAGCATTGATCACTGCAGTGTAGGTTGATCGTGGATGTTGAACATGAACACAGTGATCGCAATGACCGATGCTAAACATATAGACCTACTCAAAACTGTCCAATTTCTTGATCTACCTGAATCATGCATGTTGCAATTTTACTCATTATCCTGTACTGTACATACTGTAGCTCTCCGATCACCGTTTACTTAGCAGTGCTGACGACGCCACAATGCACAGATTCAATAAACGGACTCCAAAAATCTGTGTCAATCACGTTGCCAATTTGAACAAAGAAATGCTACAACTAGGCTAGATGTTTTTGCGAAAGTACATTAGTCAATGTAGCAAAATGCAACTGCGGCCGCCCCGAATTCTACTAGAGGAGCTTTCAGCGCTCCCCAGACCACCAGGCTGGTTTTAAGGGAGCCGCTTCGCGGTGGAAAAAAGAAAGAGAAGGGAAAGAAGGAAATGGAAAAAAGCAGGAAGAAAGGGAAATTATGGGAAAGGGATGGGTTGACTCTCATGTGCACATCGGCATAGACAGGAGGCAAGGGGCCAGGCCCCCAAGTTTTTGTCAAAAATAGATACCAGAGATTCAGAGAAATAGTTAAAACTCTGTTGCCACCAGATTTGATATTCTACGGCTATATTGCACCAAATTCGATTTCCGCTGTAGCTTCGCCCCAGACCCCGCTAAAGGAGCTTACAACGCTCCCCAAACCCCCTAGCTGAAATTACGGGGCCTACTTTTAAGGAAAGAGGAGGAAAGGGAAAGGAAAAGGGAAGAGAAAAAAGGAGAAAGAGAAGACAAAGGGAAGGAGAAAAGGGAGGAAAGGGGAGGAAGGGAAAGGGCAGGGAAATACAGTTCCCCCACCTCTTCAATCCTACTTTGACCACTGCAGCTGAGCTGCGAACACTCAGTTGTTTTAAAGAGTGGCATGTGCTAATAAACTTTTGCGGTAGTTACACCAAGCTCGCAGCCATTCAGCGTAAATTGAAACGAAATGAGCACTCACGGAGGATCGCTGAAGTTTGCGCCGACGAACGGCGCTAGTTGTAATTCGCGCGTGTTGCTGGTTGACACGCTGCGGACGAGCGTCGTCGGTTCAGCTTGCAGCACGTCGTTGTAGCCTTGTCCCTGCGACAAACTTCGCTTGAAAGCGACCGTGCCGGGCTGCCGCTCGAAGACCACAGTGCCCGCGGCCGACTTGTCCACGTCTGCACTGCGTCGTCGACCGCCAGCAGACTCGCCCGGAGCCGTATCGCGCTACAATAATGTATAACAATGGTAATAGCCACAACAATGTAACTTATGGTGCTGTCATCCAGGCAGACCTATTATCTAGGATTCATTGTCTCATCGTCTTTACTGTGCACTGCTATTGCAACCTGAAGTTCACCCGGTTGTTTTTTTGGACGGCCGCCGAGCTTTGGACCAAACCGATCAACCTGAGTCACAGATCCGCCTAAACTGACAGCTAGTACTACACTCACCATCCCATTTATTACCACTGAGCGCAAAAGCTGACACTCATTCACCATCCGGTCCCACGGAAAAAAGAAGGCTGAGTCGACCTAGGTGGCTGGTTTCGTATACAGGGATGGTTTAACTGCCCGCCAACAGTCACCCATCAAAGTATTAACCGGGGGCACCGGCGTAGAGTAATTTCGTTGATTCGACTCAACGCGTTACCGTATGCGGTGGCGGATCGAAAAGTTTGGAATAGAAGAACGGAAGGGTAGTGTCCGGAAAGAAGAATGTGCTCACATTCAATTTTTTTTGCAAATTTATGCAAAAATAATGCATCTTGTGCAAAAGTTTACTAGTCTTAAGATGCATCCAGTCAATAAGGAGTGGGGGGGCGGCCGTCCCATCCGCCCCCAACTCTCCAATCTTCCATTGCCGCTACGCCATGCCACCAACCTGTGCGGCTGAGGCCTGCAGAGCCGAGGGTCTAAAGACAACGCTCTCGATGATGCGTTGCTCCGCAAGGCTCGACCTCGCCAACGCCAGCGGCTTCAGGCTGGGTTCCACTCGCGCCGAGCTGAACGGAGATCTGAGGCGTCGCCGTTGAATCGCACCACCTCCGCCACCGCTCTGAGAGCCACGCCCCTCCGCCGTGACGTCACAAACAGGAGTGACGTCATTGTTGACGGAACGCTGACGTCGAATGGCGCCGGCGTGGTGGTTCACTTTGGCGATGAACGAAGATTTGAGCAACGCCAGCGTATTGGTGCTGGAGGACTTGTGCGCCGAGGACTGATGATGCATCGTCGTACTGTTACTGCTAGCAACATTCGTGTCTCTGTCGCCACTGCTGCTGCAACATAGCACCACCACAACAAAGGGTTTGTGCCGCCGGGAAGCCCAACGCAGACCTAAGTTCGCTTCAGGCCGCACACTCAACGAAAGCCAACGCACGTCGTCCATATGGCAGTGTGGAAGTTCACTAACGATAGTAGGCTTAACTCTAACACATCGTAAGCGATTTGAATATATTTGCACTGCTACTATAAGTGTATATCCGTCATAGTTTCGCTTTAGGTGGTTACAGCTTGCCTTCGATAATAGGCGCAAAACACCGCAAATACTAGGCTATGTAATGCTTCACTTTACATTTTTTCAAATTAATCTTTTTTACTCGTTGGATATATGCATATCGGCGATAAAAATAATAATCAGCCTGCCACAGATCTGACGCCACCTGGGGGGCTGCACGGGTTGCTGTCACGTTTTAGCGGTCGCGCACCGAGTAATAGGTTATTCGTAATTATCTGCATTCACTACAGTACATAATAAAAAATAAATATAAAACAAAAACACGTTCTTAAGCAGCCATTTATGCGGCAATGATATAGAATAATATTATAAAAATACATAAACATCTTGACGATATCGATGTACACGTTGTATATTATTTTGCAAAATAAACCTTAATTTATATCAGTTGCCAAAATTTTAGCACACAGCTGTAACACCAGCTGTCGTAATACCTAAAACTATTGATCAAATGTTCATCATAGAGCTGACTATTTTGCACTGTCAACATCATGTTTTGCGTATATTTTACTTAAAGTTAAATATTTGCTGTCACGTCTTTGTATGTTGGCAAGTACAGAGACAAAGATTAATTCAACAATAACCTAATAGTGAAAACTATGGAACATTTCACTATCTGAAGTACAAGCGAATGGTTTTTTTTTCAATAATAAGCCGGTCGTAACAAATGATTATGGCATTCTGGCAGTTAGAGTCAGATCGCAATGGACGGCAGCTATACGATTGGCGTTCGGTCGGAAGCGCTGACGGCGTGATCTGCATACAAAGCATCAATATATCGCCTACAGCGTTCGATCTGCAGCCGGACTGATTCATTTCAATGCAGCGCCATAATATAAGCTCGCATCCTCACGTCGCCGTCGTTTAAATGTCGACCCTCTGCATTCGCAGCAACGATAACAGTTACACAGTATTCAGTATAATTTTAATCTACGCGCAGCGTAATTTATCACACCGCGCGTAAATCAAAATTTAAACATTAATCAATACAATCAACGTAATTTTTATCTGATTTTCGATTAAAATGAAAGAAAAACAGTTTAACTCAAGACAACGGCACACGATCGATATGCGTGACTGTCACTAATCGCTATGCAAACATAGATTGCTGGGAATAAGTTCCAATAAGGAGTCAACGACTCAACTATTTATTTAGTTTCATTACACAAAGCTGTTTACACTGTTTTTGAAATCATGAGTTTTCGGCGTTCCAAACTTTTTGGTAAACGCTCACTGCGGTCACTGCCTATATCTTTACAGTACGCGCTTAATAGTTTTCATCTGTATGCTAAATACGAAACGAACACAAGATATTTTGTATCAGATACGATAACTGCGAAAGACTTTAGCCATTTAGATGCTGAAAGTTAACAAAAGCCCAGCTAAATTGATAAGTATGCAAACGAAGTGTTTGTAATACGCTGTCTTGTTCGCTATCCGCACATGTAAAATAAAGCAGAAATGAAACAAAAACAAAACGACTTTGTTTTATTTCTGTTTTAGACGGCCGCATAATTGTGACAATCTGGACATTACGTCGCGGGAAAAAACTTTGATTGACGGTTAAAGCAAGCTTTAACTGTTTTAGCATTTGCATATTTATTCACGAAAGTGATAAATATGTCGAAGATACCAAAATAAGTACAGAACAATTCCAAGTTTTTTTACTGTTTAATTTCTGCTTTTTTCTCATCTACGGACAAACTAAACACACATTGCCGAGTTCGCACCTGTTGACGTCATCGGTGACGTCAACAATTAAACACGCACTGTAGTCAGTAGCCGTGACACGATCGAACAGGCGGTAGGCGTGGTGTAGTGGTAACGCGTCTGATCCGATCAGCGAAGTTACTGTACGCCGGGCCCGGTTAATACTGCGATGGGTGACTGCCTGTGGGCAGGTAAACCATCTCGGGATGTAACCAAC
>Ga0209367_1009890_pt1 | contig 12855 bp, 8 predicted proteins | sample WorMetLIZISLAND2_FD_187412 | JGI IMG/M metagenome (GOLD analysis project Ga0209367, IMG submission 187412) | Marine gutless worms symbiont microbial communities from Max Planck institute for Marine Microbiology, Germany - Olavius geniculatus... ... | reverse complement strand
TAAAGCAAGTTCGCACACATGTACAATACGCCGGAACCTTTCTTAATTGTTGAGTATTCCTGCTCCATGTCGGTCACATATAACTTAGTTTGGTCCAGTGTAAGACGGCGTGTACAATTATCAAGTTTCTATAGCACAACAGTGGGTAGGCCTAATGTGATATAAACACATCCTGTAAGTGCAAAGTAAGGGGGAGTTCAAAGGGCGTCGTTCATAGTAGTCATACATGTAGGTGTTCAATTAGCACCAATTTGCACAGCTAGGTCTCACGTTGTCAGGTCTCGCGATTTCAGCGTCCCCCCTGTGACCCATACAAGTAGTAACCATGCACCTGATAGCGTCCCGACAAGAAGTCAAACCGACGACCTCGCGATCACAAGTTTAATCAACATCCTACTGGTAATCCGGTATGCACTATCAACTTTCTTACGTAACTATAGGCCTAGAATTTTGACAATTGTTTTTTTTGCTTATTTAAATTAACTACCTTAGAATTTTACTTTCGTAGAAAATAACGCTGATGCTATTAACAAGCGAAAAATATACGACGTATTTACAGTAAAACCTTTTAGTCTGTAATTATGTACTAACGTATAGACATAGTGATTTTCTGTGATGTCGTACCTGTACCAGTCGAGTCCTCGGTCGTAGAAGCGGTCGAAGAAGTGCGTCTCTGGTCCGGCTGCTCGGACGTCTGGATGGATCTTGAGGAACTCCAGGAGAGCGCGTGTTCCGCTCTTCTTGGCGCCGATGACGACGACATCCGGTAGACGACGTCGAGCTGTCGCCGCTGCCTTATCATCATCATCATCATCATCATCACCATCAATATTATTATTAGTCTCAGTAGCAGGTGTCCGCTGTTTGTTCCCTGCGTGATACGTGCGCCACCGAATGTCGTCGCTGACATCCTGGTGTTGTCCGCCGGAAGAAACAAAGTCTTTATAATCATCCATCGACGGGATGACGTCACCACCACCGAAAGATCGCGACTTCCGGAACAACGTCATCACGTCGCGATGATGACGCAATCGACCGACACCGGAAACGCGTCTCCTGCCATGAGGGATCGCGGGTGGCGGCGCCGGTGGTTGACGGGTGAATCGAAGTGTTCTGCTGGCGGGGACGTCGCTGCCGGTGCGGTTGGGAGGTGAAGTCTGCTCGGCGGTCACGGATGACGCAACGTCTGACTGGCTGACTGCCGACGAGCGACCGGCAAACGACAGAACCAGACAGCGGATCAGAACGACGATCGTTGACGACGAGCGTCCACTGAGTCGCATTCTCGGTCACTGAAACTTCTGTGAGTGACTACTTTTGACGACAATCAGCCAGCGTCAGTCGCAACAGCGATTATTACTCTGAACGGTGCAGTTGCAGCATCAGCGTCACGTTACGGTCATCCTTCGTCCACACAGCTGATGGACCAGCGTGTGCACCTTTCTGGCACGCACCATCCTTTGTCCACTACTGATCATTAACTGGATCGCAACTGTACGGATTGTGTTTCGCAATATAAACTAAAGTAAAACGGCGCTAAATACCCGACGATAGTCGGCGGCGTGCGAAAGACTGGAGGGCAGACATCTCAACGTCTTTCACTCTCACTCGGCAGAGAACGCTATTAACGACGACGTCAGCTGCTGAAACGATCGATCGAGCACTAACGTCGAACTGCGGCGGTGCTACTGAGTACTGACTGTCTGAACAGCGTCGGTCCGCATTGCTGAGATGCGTGCCGAGTCAACACACAACAGACCGACTGACAGACAGGCAGGCTGTACCTACTATACAGCTCATCATCGCTCGCTAAACGCTCTGTGGCACTGGCTGCGTGGGACGCGGCAGAGGCCGCCGGGTACACTACTGCCGCTGCCCGCCTTTGATGTTTAGCGCGCTATACCGTGGGAAATTACAACCGTTCTGATTGGTCCGACAGCGTCGTGGGCGTGAACTATGTAATCCAAACTAATCGGCAGCGTTTTTACGAGGCAATCTTAACACATAAAAATGAAATTATCTGCTCTAATGCGAGTTAATATAATTGTCCTCTTACCGCGTGAAAATTTGCTACAAAAACATTTTCTATTGACAATAACAGACAATTAGCTAGTGCAGTGAAATTCAGTTCAAAATTTCTGGTGTGATAAAATGTCTATTACCATTAGAATTTTAAATATTTGAAAAAATAATTAGTTCACTTAGTTTGTTTAATTTCTGAATTTTGTTTAAAAAAGGTAAAAAGGTAAAGGTCGTCAATTTGTATAGCGCATCGTCGCAAACACGCCTCTAATGCGCTTTCGTCACTAACCAAAGCCGCCTGCCGCACAGCCGTCGCGTGCAGCCTGCGGACACAGGCTGGCGCAGCGGCCAGCTAGGCAACCTCAGTCAGCTGTACCAAGGTCCCCACCTTCCGTAACTCATTACCGTCCCACGGAGGGTAGAAGGCTGAGTCGACCTAGTTTACTTTTTGTTCGGTTTCGGTGTGTTGTCTGACGTAGCCTATTTAAGGAGGGGGACGCAATCTGCCATGGTTGCCACACTCCGCTAAAAATGTGCACAATTTTGCTTACTGAGACGTACCTAAAATTAGGCTATGTAAGCTAACAGTTTACCAAAAAGTTTCGGACGTCAGTCACTTCACTCAAATGCTTTGGCTGCTGGCTCGATGCATGGCGTATTAATTGTATATTTAACGAACATCGTGCGATGGCCCTTTTGTGAGACTACACAAATATCTGCGGTTTTCTCCGTTTTAAAATTTCAAAAAGTGGACAGATCTGCGATAGACCTATAGAAATTTATTTTACCAAACCTAAAAGTGATTCAGCTTCAGTGGGGAGAGCTTCTCTGGTCAGGGGCTTTACCGTCAGATTCCACACGACCACATGGGGGCTCAGCCCAAGACCTTTACCCCGTTAGGGGGCTTGCGCTTGCACTTCGCGCTCGTCATGCCCGTCCTTTTGCCAAATCGCAACGGCACTCTGGTACAATAGTTTCCAAACAGCGATCGATTTTCTCAAACAGGCGCCAGTTGCTATCTGTTTCGCCACCTGGTGAACCGAATAGACTCTCGTCAACGTTTGGTCAGAGTAGCGGTAGTTAATAAGTGATCAAGAGGCGACACCTCACGAATGAAACTAAGAAATATTGAATCTCGCATGAAACTCTAGAAGATAGTAGCAGTCTGGTATTTTCTACTCATACATATGATAAACAAGTTAACTGTTTAATATTTTATGTCGCTTTGCTGGCTCATTGAATAAAAATCTTCAACCGTCAAACAATGATAGGAATCCTTCTGCTTCAGAAATGTACAGTAATTGTTCTGCTAGTGATACAGTAGGCATAGGGCCTATCAAGAGATTTTCAGGGATGTGCACCAGATTTTCTGAGCCGAGACCGAGACGAGACGTTCCAGACTGCTCCAGTATGGTGAAGACCGTCAAAAATGGCCAAATTTTGGGGCCGACCGTTAACTGTAAACTTGTTAAAGATCCGCTCTTTGTCGTGGTTGTCGTTTGTTCTGTCTGTCCGTCGTCCGTCTGTCTGTCACGGATGTACTGTATCTAAACGGTGCAAGACAGGGCCTAGATCGCTATTAATCACTATAATAGAAAGTCGCATATACTGGCTTTCAAATAACAGATAAATCGATAACCTTGGACCTTGAAGGGTTATATAACACATTGTTGCATGTTTCAAGCTATAAGTGGCAATATCTCGGAAACGTTGCGAGATAGAGCCAAAGTTACTATAATTTACTAATAGGAAGTGGCATACGCTTTTTCAGATGACATAAAAATCATCGACCTTGGATGACCTGGAAGGTCAATGACAACCAGTACGGTCGGCCCCACCTTAGCGACAGCTAGGCTTCCTGTTTTATATGCATTGCTTTTTGTTTTTCCAGGTTTGTTGGCCTACTAAAATAAAATGACATGTGCCTAATAAATGTCACAGATGGAATTTCAGGCGACGACTTTAGCGTGTTGTTTTCATTTTAAAACCTTATCTTAAAACTTGTTAGTGATAATTTAACGGTTTACTTGCTGTCTTGCAGACGTGGCGTAGGCCATGTTAGTTTTGCCGCAATTTGCAAGCAACTGAAACCAGTGGGCGAACCTAATTTAACTAGAATGCATCTGATTATCGCCTTACCTCGATCGTCTACATCTCGCTGAAACAGTTTTTCAGTGACACCAGACGGTTGGGTAGCATTTCGCCTAATCTCATTAAGACTATGATGCTCCAAATTCGATTTCAGTTAGGGGTCTGCAGTAGACCCAACTGGGATAGCGATTAGGCGAAATTAAGCGACAGCCAACAGGATTACATTTTTCATTTTTCTCTCCATTTTTCGATATCTATAGGCCATTTCGTGATTAGCAGAGTGAAATGACGTAAGCCTAATTTTGCTTTATAGAGGCCTAATAAATAACTAAACGAAAGAGTAAAAAACGCTGTAAGCCACGAACTACGGATTAGAGCCTATAAAGCATAATGTCATACTGGTTTTTTATATCGGTCTAACTGCACATTATGCACAGCAGCATGCGCCTGCTCAAAACGTGACAAAAAGGCCCGACGAAACGAAATGGTCCGAGACCGGAGACCTGACGTAATGCGCGAAGACCGACACGTGATCCGAGTCGCATAAGTCAGAGATCGAGACGAGACCGAGACGAGACGTTAGTACGTGTTGAGACCGTCTCGAGGCCGAGACGTCGAGACCGAGCGCTCATCCCTGGAGATTATTGTTTAAGCTTAATAGAACATGGTTTAATATTATTGTCGTTTATGCATTTGTATGATGTTGTAGCCCTATCTTTAAACCTCACGCTATTCGGACTAAAATGCCCTTTCAGACTAGTAAAATGTCACCTCTCGGATGTTTTAAGCTCTTAGGCCTGTCATAGGCCAATATGCGTGCATTTTTCGTCGATCGACAACGGTAGGCCTATAATAAGTGCAGCGATCGATTTAGGTATAGCGCTGCGTACATCAGTTAAGACTAGTAGGCCTATAACATGCAGCGCTTCACAATCTGTGACAGCTGACTGGCACGAGTTAATGATATACATTCTCAGCACGTTATGTCATCAGCGAACTTTGTTTATGCGATGCGGCCAGGGACCGTGGCTGTTCCCTCATCACGCAGTGTGTGTGTGTGTGTGGAACGTGGGTCCGTCTGCGGTCTGTTTTAACGATGTGTAGCACTGACCAACAACAGCTGCTGAGGCTGGCCGCGTGACTAGCCAACTGTCGATCCAGTCAAGTCCGGTCCCTGGTGTATAGCGCCATTCACTGACTGGACTGAGCGTAATTGCCGCGGCGTGTGCCGGACGGACTTGCGAATCCGCTGGTCACGCATGCGAGACGACCGCCTGCAACACATTGTAAATGCGCGTACAGAGCGATGTAAATAAACTGAACTAAGCGAAACTGACACGGTTCTGTTTTTTTGAAGAACTGTCCAACAGGCAAGCTGTAATGCACTACAGTAGGCACCATCTAATGGCGTCAGTGGTCTACATGATCACATTCACGTACGCGTCAACCACTGACAGTGAGCTCGCTCTGCTTGCTCATTGGTCAGTTCGTCAAAAAATCCCTGCCAGTTTAGTTCAGTTCAGTTCAGTTACGTCGCTCTGCGCGCTCCTTAATATTACCGCGACTCGCTCAACTGCAGTGAACTATCTGATCAGGCCTAAATGTTACGATGTGTAAATTACGTTAACTATAATCAGCTATCGTAGACGCCGTTTTTTGTCGTAGAGAGTTGCACGTATACTCAAAGTCGATATTTATCATCGAAATAGAAAGATGCCTGAAAATCTGATATTAAGTTCAATTAATGGCGACAATAACTGTACTAAAATTATTTTAAAAGTAGGCCTAATGTATAAATTCTGGTCTGTTGGGTGGCACGCGGGCCTGCTATAGTAGCAAACAACAGTCAAAATGACGCCGTGACCAGCTTATATACGCAGCCTTTTTGGCGAAAAATGGGTGATATAGGCCCTACCAAACAGATATGGAGTGCGGTATTGGTACATGGTCATCTGCGGTCAGCGCGGTATGGTCAGTTGATCGAGTTGTACGTGGGTGGAGTCCCAGACGTCTTCGTCTTCAAAGAGCTGCAGTCCGAACGACCACAAACACAACTCGTGTCTCTGGCCTCCTCTGCTTTTATGCTTTCAAACAGCGGTCACTAATGGCTAGAGCAGAAAACATGTCGCGTGCTGGCGTAGATTAGAACTGTTACTTTTAAACAGCGGCGCAATTAACTCCAGAAAAGTACGTAAGTAAGTAAGTAAAATGTGAATTTATATAGAGCATATCGTTAATAATAATATGTTTCTCTTTCAGATACCCAACTGGTAGAATAGGTATCCTAGTATAAATGTCGCACCAATAATTTATCAAAAAATAAATGTCCGTAAAGCGAAAAGCATGAAAAATGTTGTAGGCGCTAAAATGGTCTTTGTTTGGCGTAGGCTCTGCTATTGAGGGCTTTATGTGGGACGCACCAGACCGGGGTATTCTCGCAAAGACAAGTCGGCGCCAAACGTATATCGTCGTGCAACCTGCATGAATGACGTAATGTGGTATAGCGGAGTCCGTTTAATTGCATTCACCTGTTGGCAACTTGCTATCAGGATACGCTCCGCTACGTAAGCCTATGTAGGCTGTGTATTGCATTAAAGCATGTTGCTGACACAAGTTGCATTGTCTTGTGCGAATGAGAACGGTTGCCCATTGTATAGGCTACGTGAAAATTCCGCTACCAGTTGTCAGTTTTAACCGTACGTATGCAGAAAGCCGGATTGTTACTGAAACCGATCAGCGAATTTATTGTTAGCCTAATTGGTGGCTTTCGCGTAACGTTCGTTGACCGAAGCAGTTTTGCGAATGTATGAAACCGATGGTGTCTGGCTTTTTGCCCCTTTGCCGTTTCGCCCCCTGGCTCTTTCGCCTTCTGGCTTGTTCGCTCCCTCTGGCTGATTCGCCCCTTCACGTGGATTGTGTGTATTTGTAGGCCCATTTGTAAACGATTCAAAAATGTTCAAAAACGCCATAACGGCGTCTCATGGCGATTGGCAACATATCACCTTATCTCACGATTTTTTTACGTTAATCCAAAATTTGGTTTATTATAAATTATAATTGTACATTAAATTGTACATAAACTACACGTACAAAATAATTTCACTCATATAGCTCCTATAGGCCTATAGTTTAATGCGTACAATTTTATTCATTAAACGCGTAGCAGCCAATACTATTACGACAGTAGCAAAATAAATTATTGTTATTTTATTGTGACCGCATAACGAAATAAAATAATAATTTGATGATCCGGCGCAAAGTAACACTGTTGCGCAAACGTGTCACGGTGCGATGTTTCTACAACGTCGTCATCAATTTCTGACTGTTCTGCTCCACAGCCTGCTGGCAGAAATTAACCGCGGGGGAAATGTTTACGGAACACCCGAGCGGTCAGTCTGGCTTGGTCAGTTTGCGTGACACTTGACACCGCTTGCTCCCCGACACCAGTAACACCAGGCGGTGGGCTGAGCAAGCAGGATCCACTGTTTTACCGACTGGACCTTTGTTGACTGCGCGCCCGGCCCAACGCCGCTTCGTACGTTCTTGGTTTTCCAGCCGACCAGTTAGCTCATTACGACGAGTGGCGTTGTCTGCCCCCGCGGCAAGGGGCACCGACCTCCCCCCGCGAGCGGGCGGCGTGCGGGTGGTCTGGCTGACCGCGTACTGACCACCAAAGATGAGCGGATTCTGAAATTTTTCAGTCCGCGTCAGTCCGCAGATTTTGACCAAGGATCCGCGTCAGTTCGCGTTCGCACGTAAGGTAGGCCACTACGCCTAGGCCTGTAGCAGATTAAATTTACTGGTTACAGTGCTAGGGTGCTACGCACATCGACATATATCACTTCTTTCTGCTTTAACTTTTATTAGGAGGAAAAAATACACTCGTCACGGACTCACGGAGTCCGCAAAAAATCCTGCGGATCTGCGTCGGCGGACTGACGCGTCCGCAGTCCGCACATTTCTGCTGACCATGTCCAGTCCAGTGCTATTGCTAGCGACGCACGCCAGTGTTTGGTTGGCGTTGCGTGCATGTTAGAAGCTTGGAGAATCGCGTGGATTGCGTAACACGGCTTGCCACCGGGCAGGCAAGGCAGGTCGTGGCCACACGGCTAGCCACGACGAGTCGACGACTGCTGACTCACGACCGTTGTGTTTGCCGGTGCCACAATCAGCAGTGGTCAGCGTCTAGTTTTTGTTACGCCGTCTCCGCTGCATCGTTGTTGATCATCGCTGGACGTTTTTCAACAGCTCGATTGTTTCGACTCAGGTCTGTTGTATTATACTCGATGCTTAAGCGTTGGTTTGCCGCCCGCAGTTAACTGTATGCTGTCCAGTTTTGAGTCGACAAGGCCCTGAGTATACAGATAGACGTGAAACAGTGGAACCACAGCTCTTAAGTGTTCTGAGTTCTGACCTCTACTGCCGAAAGCGTTTATAGGCGGCAATATAGAGCTATAGAAAAAAATGGGGCGACGGTTGGGATAATCCCTGATTACAAACATAGTCGGCCATTTGTATAGTAGAGGCATACTGTTTTTTCCTGCTAAGTGCAAATAGTGTTGGATTCTCTTTCGGTTCGTCAGCTCTGCTGATGTCAATACGAGTTAGGCCTAAGCACTAACAGTTGGTAGGCCTACAAGTACAAATTACGAAAGAGTGCTATATTTTGCTTTATTTTTTGGCGTAAAATATTTTGCAAAATGTTGTTGGCGTGATGTAGACTACAGCACACAACGTTTACTGCAGAAATCTTTGGACGTTATTAGTCGTTTCCTTTTTTCGCCTTGTGGTAGCGTGGCGTTGTAATGTTGCACCAATGCATTACAAACATTAGTCCTTGTGAACGGCATGGCGAGCAGCAGATGCTCTTTAACCTGCTTTTCAAATTGTAACGCATTCGGTATAATACTCTCTGATAGTCCGTTTACACGGTGAAGCTGGCTCGACGAGCTGGCTCGTCCAGCTAACATATGTTAGCTGGACGAGCCAGCTCGTCGAGCCAGCTTCGTCGTGTAAACTGGGTATTACTCACGTGCAGCACCGGGCTACTGAGAGAGTCGCGGGATGTACGTGTACTTGTGAATGAGTTTTTCACGGAAACACGTTTGTGAGTCGCACTTATCGTTCGACACGCGGTAGCAGCCAGCAGGTCGATAAAAACCAGCGCTGGCTTGGCGTGTTATAGCGATACTGCTGGTGACGTCACGAGTGCGCTGTCACCGTGTTAATTGCGTAGTCAACAGCATAGCGTAGAACGACCCATGCATGCAGCGTTGAATTCTAAAGTGTAGCCTATAACGTTCATTGTATTGGCCGCTAGTACGTTGAAGCACTTTACAGCTCTATTTTTTCGGTATATTTTCGTAACCTCAGCTGTTTATGTGCAGCATGACAAAAGTTGACTGTCGATGTTGCAGACGACGAGTTATTTCGCGAAGAGTCTGCGAGTGATAATTAAAATGCACGCTCTGGCAAGTCAAGGACGCCTGAATGACGTGAGCAGAGACATGGTCCACGACTATCAGCGAACTTCGTGTTCAGTGGCGCTGCAGCCGGAGTTGTCGGTGTCAAGAAGTGGCGTTGCTGGCACGAGTGATCGCACGTCATCCAGTGCTGTGGACCCGTACGTCGTCAGTCGTCGTACAACAGTCGAGGATGCTACATGGTTGAAGGAGGAACCTCAGACGTCGAAGTCGTCGGCTATGCTGCCGCTGCAGCGTCTGGAACAGCTGGAGAGCGAGTTAGCATCGCTCAACCACGCTCGACGTCGACTGGCTGTTGACGATGACCTCGCGCCAGCAGCCAGTGTCTCGTCGAGTGCCCCCGCTGTTTACAACACCACAGTGACGCAGCCAAAGACCGAGCGTGGCGACCAGCAGTCAGTCGACCAGGAGCGGAACGACTACGCCGTGGCTGTGTGTGGTGACGTGGGGAGCAGCAGCATATCTCCGTGGATTTCGTCGTCGTCGTTTCGTGAAGTGGCGGCGCTTCACCGTCGTCAGATGTGTGGTGGCAGCGTCTACTCGACCTCTACGTTCGCCGCCATCACAAACTGCCTCCAGTCGTCCCAACCGCCGCTGACTCTGACTACTCACTGCAGTCATCCTCCCGCGGTGGATGCGGTCTCTTCACTTGCCGGTGGACTCACGAATTCACGATCGCCTGTCGAGAACGGCGCTGAATCTACGTCCCAGTCGGCCGGCCTCGACACAGTGCTCGATGCGAGAACATCAGCCACTGATGGCAAGGAAGAAGCGTCTTCCGCCGCGTTCCCACGCACTCCATCCAAGCGAGAACTGCCGACACCCCCGCCTTACTCCGCCGCTGACAATCCGCCAACGTCCGTCGATGGCATCAGCCGACTAGACTCGCACTACGTACTTGGTATGTTGTCCAGAAGATTACCAGCGTTCTGTTCTTATAATCTTATTGCACCAACCATTTTTTTATTACGATGACTCTGAATGACTTTTAATATTGCTAAAAAAGTTTTAGTTTAATTTATTATTTTTATGAGTGCTAATGTATGAAAATTTACCTGATTCTAACAATAGTTCGCACTGCCAGAATTAGTCAGAATCCACAGGTAGAAAAGGCACTCATGGAGATGTTGCGTGGCTCCACCGGCTATAAACTGTTATAACTAAAATGTTATATATTTTTCAATTTCTATTTGCAAATGGTGTGTTTTTGTGCATTTTGAAAAAAAAGTTTAGCTGAAAGTGCGACACAAGATGATTGTCATTTGCGGTCTTTTGGAGAGAGTGCATGGGAGCACGTGCCGTCAGTGATTCCAATGACTAGGCGGGTGATAATGTGTTGAAATAGGCCTACACATGTGCTATACAGCTGAAACCAGCCAGTGACTGTTATTGACTAGAACGTCTGTAACATCAAAGTTACGATTGTGAGTTGAAGTTAAACATTTAGCTATCGTATGAGTAGCGCTTCGGTTATGTATGTTCTACGTATACTTTCTGTGTTTCTTCATCGCTCGTTGAGGTACATTTTGGTTCTTTTGAACTTAGTTCGTTCTCGATTGACTGACTGTCTGTTGGCAGATGACGAATCTGCAAGAGGCAGCCAGGAAGACTGTGACGCGCTGCGGTCAGATGATGCTGTCGACGGCGACCATGCAGAGTCGACATTGTTGAGTCCTTCAGCGACCCCCGGCAGGAACGGCAGCTCGGAGACCAGTGCTGCAAGTATTGGCGCTGTGAAGCCGACGTTCTGGATGATCGACTACAAACAGCCGAAGCGATGTAAGAAGAACGGCTGCAGGTTTCAGACAGCTAACAAAGTTAGTAGAAAGCGGTCTATCTATCATTGGTGGTTGCACGTCAGTAATACTCCGTTTATACGATGAAGCTGGCTTGACGAACAAGCGCTGTCGTAGTGTCGTACGTTCGTCGAGCTATTGTGAATGCTTGCGATATTACATCGTTCAAGGGACAAGATACCAGCTTATCGAGCCAACTTCGTCGTGTAAACGGACGGAAAACGGTGTACAAAGATTTTGTTGCATCGATGTGTGGTGATTACGTTGCAAGTTGCTTTGCATTTTTTTCGGTGTTTCGAGCTGGTTGTGGTTAAACTCTTAATAAATTAAACTAGCGTATAGGTAGGCTACAGCAGTCGGGTGTCCGGCTTCGATTCAGTTTGTGTTTTTCATTTGCTAAATATGTGAAAGTAGTTTTTTTTGCTGAATTGTAATAGCCAACGCCATGGAAATAATTTCTTTCCTAGTAGTATCTTGGGGTGGCCAGGTTTATTTGGTATGGATTATTGGTCATATACTTAGAAAGTACATGTACTCGCGGTCACCCATCTTGCTGCTAACCCAGGTTGATGTAGAGTAACTTAGTTTATGTGCAAAAATGCTACTACTATGCCAAACCGTTATCGACAGTTACCATTGCAAAATACCAATAGTACAGGATTGTTACACAAGAAGCCTAGCTGTCGCTAGGATGGGGCCAACCGTACTGGTTGTCACTGACCTTGCAGGTCATCCAAGGTCGATGATTTTTATGTCATCTGAAAGGGTGTATGCCACTTCCTATTAGTAATTAATAGTAACCTAGGCCCTATCTCGTACCGTTTAGCCACAATACATTTGTGACGGACGACGGAGGGACAGACGGACAGACGACAACCACGACGAAGGGCTTATCTTTAAGCTTACAGCTTAGCAGTTGGCTCAATAATATACTCTTTCGTATACAGTGCGAGAGACAGACTGTATGGGATGAAGTAAAGGAAACGTATCACAGGCTGAACGGTAGAGCAAGCCCTGTGTTAACGGCGACTTCTCTTTCTTATGGGAAAACCAAAAATTCGACCCCCCACAGAATCAAAACCCCTGATCTGATTGAGATAAAATTTGGCACGGTTGATTACGCCGGAGAGGTGACCCCTCATGCAAAATTTCATGTAAATCCCTCCAAGGGGGGCTTCCCGGCAAATGGGTGAAATATACGCAAAAATTTTTACAGTTGTACATATACCTTTTTTTCAGAAACTCACCTACAGGTCAGACCCTTCGGCAGATTTTTGCGCGCGATGGCTTAAACGACGCGGTCTCGCGCAAGGATGTGCCTTTTGGGGGTTAAAAAATTTGAAATTAATATTTAACGTATTTATTCGCAAAAATCGAAAAAATTACAATGGCGCCTATGGGGAAAATTAAGCAGTTCTTTAAACGGTCATAACTTTGGCTGTGTATAAGATAGAGTTGTAATT
>Ga0209367_1009889_pt1 | contig 12856 bp, 8 predicted proteins | sample WorMetLIZISLAND2_FD_187412 | JGI IMG/M metagenome (GOLD analysis project Ga0209367, IMG submission 187412) | Marine gutless worms symbiont microbial communities from Max Planck institute for Marine Microbiology, Germany - Olavius geniculatus... ... | reverse complement strand
AAAATAATTCCTTCAATTTATTCTTAAATGTAGTTATATTTTGTACATGTTTAATATCTTCTGACAATTGATTCCACAAATTACAACCTTTAAAAGTTATTGCCCTAGACCCGTAACAAAGATTAACAGTTGATAAGTGCAAATTGTTTTTATTTCTTGTGTCATAATCATGGATTTTATAATTTTCAGTAAAATAATTATGATAAATTTTTGGCAGTAATTCTTTATGGTAAGTAAATTTATGAACAATACAAAGTATTTGAAAACAATGAAGTTCAGTAATGGGTAAAATATTATAGTTTACATACAATTCAATATTCCTACAATTATTGTCTTTTTGCTGTAGAATTCTTAGTAATTTATTGTTTAATTTCAACAGTCTATCAAGATATAAAGTATATGTATTGGCATAAATTTCAACACCATATAATATATGAGGATGCACAAAACTAAAATATAACATTTTCAAACAATCAGGAGGTAACTTGTGACTAAGTTTGTAAAATATTCCAACAAATTTAACTAATTTTGAATAGATGTAATCAATGTGAATTTTCCAGTTGAGCTTATCATCAATCCACACTCCAAGATATTTAACACTGTCACACATTTTGACGTTGGCTGCATTAATTTTTAGGTCAATTGAACTGTAATCATTAGAATTTGATGGGTCATTTGAAAACGCCGAGTAACAAGTTTTCTCAATATTAAGGCTAAGTTTCTTTGCTAAAAACCATTTATTCAGATCACTAAGTAGACTGTTAGACTGTTAGAGCTCTAGATTTTTAAAAATGTCAAAAACGGGAGTTCAGGGATAAGCAAAGGTCGACAGTTATGGTCGGATTTTGACTAAATGTTTTGGATGGCTAAGGCGTGGCCCAAGTAAAAAAGTGTTGGTATTATTATAGCGATCAGTATTCATCTGTGGATTCTCGATTATCTATGATTTTATAGCGTTAAAAGTTGAGACTTCGTTGTGTTTGTCAGACAGTAGCACCATTCTTGGCGAAGGTTTGAGATCTGTGGTCGTCACCATATTTTTGTAGTCGAAATAGCTGTCAGATAAAAATGTCAAAAACGGTAGTTCAGGGATCGATTCTTAGACGATCCCGTATAACGAGAACTTTCAAATGCTCATTAGAACATGCAAAGAGCTTTTTTTACCGAGCTGCCAATGCCGTGTTTGCTAAAGTCGGTAGAGTTGCGTCCGAGGAGGTCATGTTACATCTGTTTAAGTCTAAATGTTTGCCTGTTCTTTTGTCCAGACTAGAAGTTTGTCCGCTTGTGAAATCTCAGATCTCGTCGCTTGATTTTGCTGTCAACCGCTTTTTATGAAGCTTTTTAATACAAGTAACATTGAAATTATAAAAGCTTGTCAAAGCTATTTTTCTTTTGAATTACCAAGTGTCATAATTCCTGAAGGTGTTCATAAATTTATACGCAAATTCGAATGACGGGATTCGAGATTTCTACGTCATTATTTTGTATCCCTTACATTATTGTGTTTATATTATTACAGTAAGCTTAGGTAGTTAAAATTCTGTTGCCTATCAATGGTCATGTGACTGATTTTGTCGTATTATTGTTTATTTTAATTTTTTTCTTTAATTTTCTGTTGTGCTACCGGTGATGGTGAATAAAGATTTTCAAAAAAGCCGAAAGATTTGTCCAGGGATACGTTAAACTTTCTTGCAGCCTATTGCAGTCTAATCGCGTTTGATGTGACTGCTAGAGTGTGCCGATACGTGGTGAGAGATAAAGACAAAAACAAATACGATGGCAATTTTTCAAAAATAATATAGTTTACAAAGAAATGTTTGACATCTTTTAGGCGTGTTGGTAAGTTTGATGACAATTTTGTGTCGAATTTTCTTTCTAGTCTACCAGTGAAAACATTTAGAGAATCAATCACAGTGCTACCAAGATATGATAAATAATGCACGGAATTGTTTTTCTTATGAAACAAGTTGTAAATAATTGACTTATCGTTTACTCTTGCAGGTCGTTCGGCTTTGCACTGTGCCGTGGAAAGTCACGGAAAAGGAACGGGCAAGGGGCGTATCGACGCTAGATCGACTATACGTCTACTGGTTGAGCACGGAGCTAACCTCAACAAAGAGGTAAATCGACCGATTCTTAGTCTCTGCCTTTGTACTGAAAGCATTCTGTTCGACACGGCGTTGAAATTAGTTTGACTCATAAGCGTGCCCGAAAAATTTTTCAAGTCGTGGGAGTGAAAGGTCACAGCAGGTGGATGCACCGCATGCGTTGTAGTTAACGCGGTTGTCGAGTCGAGTCAAACTTCAACGGCCGTCCACCTATCTTTCGTCGCTCTTGAGAGATTTGGGGTCAAACTTCCAGCCAAAATATGCAATTGCAAATTGTAGCCAAACCGATAAGGTGTGTTTAAAGCGCAGAAATAAATGAATTAAAATGAAAAAAAACGAACTGAATTGAACTGTATTAAATGATATACTTCTGCTTTCTCAGTTTATTTCATTTTATTACGCGCGATAGCAAAATGCTTCGCGCGTCTTAGCCATCGTCTGGGCGTCCGTCCGTCTGTCCGTCCGTCCGTCACACCCTGGCACTGTATCAAAATGGTGCAAGCTCAAATCATAAAATCTTCACCATAGCTGCCTCAAAGTCTCAATTTTTCCGCGACTAAATTTCGTACCCCTGCGTGCACGGGTTTTCCTCGAACGAGGGCGTCAAAGAGGGGTACCCCTTAAGAGACGTTATTTTGCCGTTATTGGCTCGTATAGTGTGAAAACGATTCCAAATAGGTACAAACATCCTGCTTATCATAACAAGCACAGGTGACAGGCTTTTTAGATTTATTAACATCGATGACCTTGAACCCCCCAAAGGGGTTTTAGTGATTTTTTCGCAATTTTTGAATGCAGCACACCTTTCAACATTGAATTGCGACGAAATGGCTGGAGATAAACCAAGACAATCTGCATATGAAATTTTTAGCATTAAACGTAGATTTTAGCAGTTCAAGTTCCGATTATTTAGGTTCAAGGACGCTGGCGCAGGCGGAAGTCAAAGACGGCTACCCTTCTAAAAAGTGGTTATTTTACCGCAATTATTATCTCGTGCAGCGTGAAAACGATTGCAGATAGGTACATACATGCCGTTTATCATAACAAGCAATAGTGACAAGCATTTTATTGCTGTTAACGTCGATGACCTTGAATGACCTTGAACTTCTAAAATAGGGGTTTAAGTGGATTTTTTTCGATTTCCGGCTGCAACACACATTTTAAAAGTGAATTGCGCCGAAATGGCTGGAAATGGACATGCACAACCTGCTATGACATTTTAGCATAAAGCGTACATTTTTAAGAATGAAAGTTTCCATCTCTTAAATTCAAGGAGTCTTTCGTACGGAGACCTCAAATTTAAGTACTCTTTCAAAATGCATTACTATCTTATTGCTCTAATCCTACACTGATTGCCAAAGTGACAGGACCGCTGCTATCGCGCGTCACGCGAGCTTTGCTCAAATTGCTTGTTTTATTTCAGTTCTAGTTTAGGCTATAGGTCACCCAATTTTGTTTTTCGACATATATAATGGTTTTTGATGGATTCTGGTTAATTTGGGAGTGCTGATTTCAAATCCGATGTATGCCTGATTGTAAATGTTGAGCATTTTTTTCTGTGGCAAAAAAATCCAAAATGGCCGCTGGAAAATATAGTTTTTTGCTAAACGCGTCAAAACTATTGCATTTAGACCTAATATATGTATGGAACATTACTATAAACTTGGGCTATAAACTTGGGTATTGTGGTCATTTTGGTGTCTTAACCATCACTTTATCTGGTGCCGTTGCCGAGATACGGGTTTTCATAGTTTTCATGACAACCGTGTACACGTTACTACAAATCAGACAACCATAGTACACAAAAACACATTTGGCACGATGCCTAATCCTGAATATGCAACTACAGTCTACAAAACACACTTGGCATGATTCGGAGTCGTGGGTAGTGGAGCCGATGTCATAGCCGGGCATTTTGAAGTCCGAAACACCTGTATACGTCGACAATATGTATAGCCGTGACACGTAAAATGACCGTTTTCGCGATTTTAAATCCCCTATATCTCGGGAAAGGGTCAACCGCTCCCAACCAAATTTAACACGATGGTAGTGTCCCCTGGTCTGCACCTTGGTCTTAAAGCACGGCCGGGGCGAGCGAATTAGTTTTCCACAATACACGCACCGCAAAAATAATAAAAATTGCTATTTTGCGACTTCAAACCCCCACATTTCTAAAGAAGATGGGGGCCTCCTCGCCCAACCAAATTTGGCGCGATCGCAGAGCCCATGAATCTGAACTTTAACCTTAAATTATCACGCGATCGAAGAAACCACTTTGGCACAATAGAATGATGAAGCGCACGGCGAAAGCGTAAAATGACTGTTTTTGCGATTTTAAACCTCCGTGTCTCATGATCGTGTCAACCGACCCTAACCACATTTGGCACGATGCTAGAGCTCTTGCGACTGCGTTCAAGTCCCAAAGCACAACTTCTGCGCAATAGACGACTTAGTGCACGGCGAATCTGTAAATATCGCCATTGCCATTTTTTGCAACTTTAAATCCTTATATCTCGGGAATTGGTCTACCGCCCTTCCCTAACGAAATTCAACGTGATGGAAGAGCTCCAGGGACTGCATTTTACCTCCAAAGCATGACGAGATCGAGCTAAGCATTTTGGCGCAATAGACGACGAAGTGTACGACGAAAGTGTAAAACCCGCCATTTATACGATTTTAAACCTCCATATCTCGGGAGGGAGTTCACCGCTTTTAACCAAATTTGGCACGGTGGTAGAGCTCCACAGACTACATTTTACTTCCAAAGCATGAAGAGATCGTGCAAAGCATTTTGGCGCAATACACGACAACGTCTACGACGAAAGCGCCAAAATTGGCAGCGTTAGCGACTTTGGCGATAGGAGTGGAATCCCCGGCCTACGAGTCAAATAAACATCGGGGGTCAAAAGGTCAAATTTTTTGTAATTAAGCGTCGGAGTTGGTCGTACTTTTTGTGACTAGGGGTCTTCGGTTGTCAAGGGCGTGACCCCAAATCGGAAATGATTATCTGGAAAATGCTCAACATTTACAATCAGGCATTCATCAGATTTGAAATCAGCACCCCAAATTGACCAGAATCCATAAAAAAACATTACATGTGTCTAAAAACAAGGTATCACTGTTATACCATTTGCACGTAGATCGGTTGCAGGTAGAGCGGACTAATACGGTTCTCATGAAAACAATGAAAACAAGAAATTTGAGCTAATGCTCACGAGACGCTATAGCAGTTCCTGTTCAGTAGTTTAGCTGAAAATTAGAGTGTTTACGTTGATTTAATATACAAATACCAAATTCTCTATCTGAATCGCATAACGATAGTTCCGTGGCGCCACCTTGTGAATGGTTTAGACTTGTGTCGGAGCCCGAAATCGCCAAAAAATCCATAAAACCCCCTATTTTGGCGTTCAAGGTCATTTAAGGTTATTGATCTCGGCGGCAATTGAAAGCCAGTGTACGACTTCCTATTAGTGATTAATAGTAACCTAGGCCCTATCTCGCACCGTTGCTGAGATATGTGTCTTAACATTTTATCAATGTTCCCCTTCCATGGTAAAACCCATAATTTACAAACATTACAATATGATGACAGCATGACGTAACTGGTAGCAACGAATATTTAACTTTTATAGTGACGGAATACAAGTTTCCTCCTAAACATTCCCTGAAAATTTTGTGGAAATGTGTACTGTGTCTTTAGGATGGTCAGAGTGATAAGACGCCGCTGCACTACGCCATTGATAAGCGAGACGTCGACCTGGTCCGTCTGCTGCTGGAGCTCGCTGCGACATCTAGCGGCGCCGTCAACAACAACAACAACAGGTGCGCCCTGTTGTCAACACTGATCTTGTCGACTCAACATAGTTTTTAGTCCGAATCACAAAGCTTAGAGTCCGAGTCACGAAAAATAACGACTCGAGTAGACTCAACTGTTCATCAGTTCGTGGGTTCGTTCGTGTACAACCGAAATGCCTAAAAATTAAGCTGTGCCATTCTGCAGTAGGCCTATTTACTTTTTTGAGTATGGTATTACTGAGCGATTGTTTAAATATTTAAATGATATTTGAATAATTTGTAAGTTTCAGATAATTTATTTCAATACTTATCAATGACCTATTTTGTCAAAGTGGTTTTGAAACCAAAATTTTGTCCTCGGCTTTGGTCTCGGTCTCTAAACCTCGCCTTAGCCTCGGCTTTGGCATTGAGCATTTGGCCTTGGCCTAACCATGGTCTTAGTGCTTTGGCCTTGCTAACGCCATAAACTTTTTAGCTTACGATGTCATTGTCACTTTTACAGTTCTACCTTTGACCTCGGTCTTGGTTTCGGCCTTTAACAATAATGGTCTCGGCCTCAAGAGTCATGGTCTCGTTTAACATCACTGGTATCTCAAATATGTGACAACACTGCATAGGCGTGTGTCGCTGGAGTCGGCAATGCTGGCTGCACGCACGGGGACCGGTAATGCCGCACTACACCTGGCGGTGTGCGTCCCTCACATGGCACCCTCGGAGCAGAAGCGACTGATTCTACTCCTGCTCAGCCGAGGTGCTGACCCCTCGGCCAGGAACACCGACAACCAGATACCCCGCGAGATGACCAACAACGCCCAGGTGTGCTGCAGAACGTCAAGAAATTTCGTAGAATTCAAATTAAGTTGATCATGTTGAAAATTAACGCAGTGGCAGTTTATTTTCCTTTTTCACAGCTGTCTCACTTTGCTTGAACGTTGCCAAAAGTATCAGCAGTGGACATAGGAAGCCATATGAGAAATGTTTGCGAAAAAACTCCTCAGATTGAGCTTCAGTTGGGTCAATGCTTGCTATATGTGACCTAGATATAATTATTCAGTAGGCTTAATATTTCTATTTTAAGTTCACAGTTTACTTTGATTAAGTTGATTAAGTACATTGTAGTCTTATTTGTACCTGTGTCTAGCTTCTGTTGTTGAATGTCAGTGCTGAACTAATAAATAAATAAAGTATCAGTGGCGTAAAATAGCAGAATGCTTTGTTGTGTTTTGTGTGCTTATTGCAGATAGTTAAACTGCTGAAAGGTCAAGATCGCTGTAGATAAGCCTTATAATAATAGCTGATCTTCGTCGCCGCAGCTCGAACTGTATTGAACAAACCCAACACATACCCAGACTATATCGTACAATTTAATAATTTAATAGTTTAATAGTACAGTTTAATCGTCATTCATCGTTTCGCCTGGTGTCTTGTAGACACGCGTCATGACTGTTCAATGCGTTAGGTTATTTAGTGCCACTTTACGTTTCGCTTATACTAGCCAAGCGCTTTCTGATTTTTTTATTAACTGCTGCTGTTAGTAGCCTACTACAGGGTGGGTCAAAAAAATTTCCCAACTTTTTTGTTATAACTTTGTCAAATCTTCACCAAATTTGATAATTTTTGGCACACAGATGAGCACAACGACAAAATTATGTGAGGTACACTTATTTTTTACCTCACCTAATTTATGTCAACACACTACCGTTTAAAACGCAGATGCTCCAAATTGTTGCACAGTGCCGAGTTGTTGTGCCCGTAAAAGTTCTAACGACTTAATTAAGTACATAATAAACTAAAATGTGATTTATTCAGCAGAATTATAAATTTGTGTAGCAACTTGCTTCCAAATTATCTTAATTTATGCCCAAAGTGTACAAAATGGCCTAGACGTGACAAAGCGGCTGATAGCGGCACTAACGATCAACTGATCAAACTGCACAGCACTCATTCATGGATTAAGTTTGTTTGTAGTTCATCAGTTAGCTGTTTTGTTATCCGCTGTTTTTAGCATAAAATATTTAATATCACAAAATTATTAAATCACATGGCGCCCTCTGTCAAATTGATTATCAGAAGATGAGCAGTCTGATATTTATAATCACCACATAATGTAACAACTTGAAGCATCTGCATTTTACACGGTAGTGCGTTGATATAATTTGGGTGAGGTGAAAAATCAGTGTACCTCACCTAATTCTATTGTCTGGCCGTTCGTGTGCCAAAAATCATCAAATTTGGTAGAGATTTAACGACGTTATAACAAAAACTATTTGGGAAAATTTTTTGGCCCACCCACCCTGTACTTATGGTTTTGATTAACTAGCGTACTATTTCAATTTTTTCCTTTTATCGAGTTTCCTGAGAGAGGTCCATTGAAACGGCTGCAGCTGGCTACAGGCTATAGTCCTTTTCGTTGACAAATTGCGTCGGTGCTGAATAAGAATTGTTTTTATTAACTGTCTGCATGAATCTTTAGCTTTACGTTAGCAATTTTCTTTACCTTGAATTTACGATGTTTATGGTGACTGAATCCAATTTTAGTACACACTCCGGAAAATCCAATTTGTAATCCGTTTGCCTTTAAAGCTACTGCACTATGGCAATGTACAATGACATAAAAATAACAAGTAAGTAAGTAAGTAAGTAAAGTGTAATTTTATATAGCGCATACTCAAAAAGATCTCTAATGCGCTTGATTTCAGTTGTTGTTGTCATTGTAAGCAGAAATAAACTGTGGGGTAGTTAGAATTAAACTTATAAGCTAGCCTCTTATCTGTTGTTGCTTGCCATAAATGTACAAAACATTAGTTTACACACTTGTTAACGGCAACATTTAAAAACTTGCACATCAAAAACAGCAAAAATTACAAAAGGTGATATTGCCCGCATCACACTGACTATGTGTCAATGTGCTGCTGAATAATATCACCTTTTGTGATTTTTGCTGTTTTTGATATGCGAGTTCTTCAACGTTGCCGTTAACAAGGCAATAAACTGATGTTTTTTGCATTTATATTTGCTGTTTTATTACTAAAATACTGTTTTCCTATTGGTGATCAGTTACAAAGATGTTGCGCTTCAGATATTTTTATAGTAGCAAAGCCGCTTATAACTGTTACTTACTATCTAATGGCGTGACTGAACAAAGCAGACGACACGCGTCAGGCATGACCTCACCGCTGGCCTGCATTGCTGACAATATTAAACAAAATTCTTTTTATGTCCACAAAATGGCCATACAAATAAATGAACTAATATTGCACGCATCACCCGCTTAATATAGGCCCGAAAAACACTCCTATAATGCTAATTTAACTAATCGTATTATTGCAGTTATTGGACCGTTGAGTAAAATGGCCGACCACAAACGTCTATAAAGTCAAGTCAAACTAAAGTCTGAGCCCATTTCGTAGACTTTAGTTAACCGAGTTCTAGCCAATTTTTAGCAAAAATTCTACAAATTTTGTTGCCATGGCAACGAGAGTCAACCATAGTAGACTTACTAAAATTATTTATTTGCTCCACCCTCAAAACCCTTTGTTAGATGCAATAATCTCGGAGCTATCTCGTACAAATGTCGAGTTATAGCCCATTTTGTCTCAAATTTCGTTGCCATGGCAACGGGGGTCGGTCGGGGGAAATGCGATTGGCAGCATTCAGTGGCCTATTCCCGAAAAACGCCTATAAGAGCAAAAATCTCACAGATATCTCTTACACAGACCGAGTTATAGCCAATTTTGTCCCAAATTTCGTTGCCATGGCAACGAAGGTCGGTCGCGGGAAAAATGTGATGGGCAGCATTTAATGGCTCATCCCTGAAACCCCCTATAGACACAAAAATCTCGCAGATATCTCTTATACAAGCCGAGTTATAGCCCATTTTGTCCCAAATTTTGTTGCCATGGCAACCAGGGAGGGTCTGGGGTAAAATTCCATAACACCATTAGATGGGGGCGCTGAATTTGCAGGACTGGATTTTGAAGGACTGGATTTTGACGGATTAAATCGCAGGGGTGGATTTTGACGGACCTGGATTTTGACGGACTAAATCGCAACGATGTATTTTGACATTAGATTGGCCATCCCCGAAAACCATACGTAGAACGAAAAATTACGACTCTGTCTTATACACAACCAATGTTATGACCGTTTTAAGAATTGTTTAATTTTCTTCATAGGCACCATTGTATTTTTTTCGAATTTTTTAATAAATACGTTAAATATTAAATTTTAATTATCTAACCCCCAAAAGGCACACCCTTGCCTGATACTGCATCGTTTGAGCCATTGCGCGCAAAAATCCGCTGAGGGGTCTGACCTGTAGGTGCGTGGAAGAAAAAAAGATATATGGCTATAAAAATTTTTGCGTATATTTCACCTATTTGTCAAGAAGCCTTCCTTGGGCAGATTTACATGAAATTTTGCGTGAGAAATCATCTACCCGACGTAATCAACCGTGCCAAATTTTATCTCAATCGGGTCAGAGTTTTTTTGATTCTGTGGGGGTCGAATTTTTGGCTTCCCCTTATGAAAGAGAAGTCGCCGTTAACACATGGCTTGAACTACCGTTCAACCTGTGATATTCCAGTGTGCTATATATTGTACTGTATGTGTTGTGTTTTTATTAGTCAGCATTTCTATCGATATCATCTACTTCTGTTGTAAAAACTGGATAGCCGTTGGATTGAGCTGTTACCGTATATTTTGCTGCCAGCGTACATAATCTTCATAACAATTTTTGAAGCAACTGAGAATTCACGCATTCACGCCTCCATAAACTCACCCAATTTATTTTCATGAAAAGTTATCACATAATTTCGTTAATATTGCGATCTTGGCATAACCGTTTTTGACGTCTGTCAGCATTTCATATGCAGAACTGTTCCCTAATTTATAGTCTGTTATCGGCAAAGTTTTTTTAAATCCTGCCAAATTCAGTAGCGTTTTTTGACACTCACATAGCAGTAACCAGATTTTATATTAATTAACTAATTGGGTGATTATTATTTCGTGGCATTTACGGTAACAGTATTTAAAATACATATTGCGTGTTTTTATAATAAACTTTTTATACTTAATTTTTCGTAGATAAGCTAGTTAAACTTTTCATAGATAAGCTGTTATGTCTGAATTAAAGGCTTGCCATGTTTTGTCTCATAATAAAGAATAAATATCGTACATCTTTTGCTTTTTGTTTGTTGCAGTTAAACCTAGCTATACCACATTTGTTGTCACATTATTTTGACACAAACGCGGCAGTAAGTTTATTCAAACAATTGATTAGTTTGTTTGTGAAACGAAAGAATATCACAACGAAAGACGGTGTTAAAACAAAGCGGTGCAACCAGAAACAAATTGGGTGGAAGAAACAGTTTATAAAACGCGTAAAACAACATGTTGTTTTTCAGAATTGCTGTAGAAATGCAATAACACATTACACTGACTTTAAAAGATCTGAAATATACAAACAAATATCTAGTAATTTAAAAACATTAATAAATTTACAATGTTTATAAAACGTTCATGCACAAATTACAATAATTACATATTTTTAAACATGTTAAGCAAAATAAATGATGGGCGTATCATTGTGTGTGTATTTTGGTGTTTAATCGCCGGTTATCAGCCTCGCAGTATATCTTGTGCATTTTTTAAAAATAGACCTATTGCTTGCAAGCAGTTTAACTAAACTAAATAAGATTGAATTTAAAGAGCGACTAAAATGTGTTTTAAAACCATCCATGCTGAAAACGAGTCCGCCTACTGTGACACATTTTAGCGGGGACGCTGAAAATGCAAGACTGGAATTTGCCAGACTGGAATTTTCGGCACCAACGCGACCAAAAATGCAAGGGTGAAAAATGCGAGACTGGAAAATGTAGCACAAGAAATGCAGGGGTGAAAAATGCGAGAAAAACAAACCAGGGACCTATGTGTGTGGTTAATGTAGTTGCAAAAATGATATATGCGTCTAAGGCTATAACTGCATGCAGAAAACACGTAAAACTGTTCCGTTAAAAGCGCACTAATTCTTGATTTCAATAAATGTCACATATACAGTTATTACAGTAATGCAAATATCCCTATCTCGTATAAAAACTTCGATTAGTTTCAACCGGCAACTAAGGCAAAACATAATCTCGAACGATTCTATGACTGCATGCAAAAAACACGTAAAACTGTTTCGCTAATAACACACACATTCCTGATTTCAATAAATGTCACATAAAATTATACAGTTAGTACAGTTATGCAAATATTTCTACCACGTATAAAAACTGGCTTGGCAAAATATAATCTCGAACGATTCTATCAATTCAATGTACTGTTCAAACAGGACGTGCAACGTGTCACTAGTAAAGGCACCAAACCAGATTGATGCTGCTGCGGCACATGGAGCATCTGCCGTGCTGCTCTATCTGCGTGACGCACGACGCGCAGAAGCGCTGGTGCCCACACAGCACAAGCGCATGTTGGGCGTCACGTGGCTAATCTTCACACATCTCTGCCTGCGGATTCACGACAGCTGACGGTGGCTGATCACTGGCGCTGCGTCCATCGTCGTCAGAGTCGTCACTGTCTGACGACTGTCCGTCATTGGACACATCTTGCATGCCAACGCAATGGCTCACCGCTCGGAGAAATTGTATGCGTGTGTATACGGCCCTGTCGTAGCGTGACACACAAGCCTTTATATATACATCTTTATTCATCGAAGAAACGATAGTTTAACACACACATACATACAATTAACAACAAGAATAGAAAAACAAATAAATAAACACACATACGTAATAATAATAGTACTAACAATAGCCACTATCTGACATTGGTGCCATAGTCTACAAAGCTGCCCCGCAGGTGGCATATTTAACATCAAACGTCTTAACGCGATTAGACCACAGTGTACTTGGTAATTTAAAATCAAAGTAAGATTGACACTGACTAATGACATC
>Ga0209367_1009886_pt1 | contig 12858 bp, 12 predicted proteins | sample WorMetLIZISLAND2_FD_187412 | JGI IMG/M metagenome (GOLD analysis project Ga0209367, IMG submission 187412) | Marine gutless worms symbiont microbial communities from Max Planck institute for Marine Microbiology, Germany - Olavius geniculatus... ... | reverse complement strand
AAAACCATACCCTAGAACCAAAAATTACGACTTTATCTTATACATAGCCGGAGTTATGACAGTTTAAAGCATTGTCTAATTTTCCCCATAGGCGCCATTGTAATTTTTCATATTTTTGTGAAAAAAAGAGGTGAAAATGTTGAATTAAAATTTTGTAACCCCCAAAAGGCACTTCCTTGCGCGAAACCGCGTCATATGAGCCATCGTGCGTTAAAATCGGTTCAGTCGTTTTTCCTGTAGAGGACGGCAAGAATATAAAAGGGAAGGGAAGGAAAGGCACAAAAAGTCACGCAAGCGTTATATTTCACCTATTCGTGGGGAAGCCCCCCGTAAACGATTTTCACCAAATTTTGCACAACAGGAGATATGCTGGACATAATCATCTGTGCAGATTTTGGTGTGGAAAAATTAAGGGGTTTGGGAAATACGAGGGGTCAAATTTTGGAGTTTCCCATTGAAATGGCTGGTCACCCTTACAACAGTGCTGAGCTACCGCGCAGCCTGTGATACATCAATGCTTTGACAATGACATCGACAATGAGAATAACAAGAAAAGCACTGTTGATGCAAAGGGGAACGTGCAACAGCAGTGCACCGTCATACGCTAGTGATCCGTAGTCTTCATCCGTAGATCTCATCCATACGGCTTTTGGCTACAGTTTCAAAGAAAGCCCAGTAAAACATAATTAGTCGCCAGAGGGCGCCAGACGACCAGCGGCTAAATACAGGGTGGTCCCAAAAAACCGGACCTGTTTGAGCATTGATAACTTTGCGACGACTAGTGGCAGAATGCCTAATTTGCAGAAATAATTATGACCCTTGAAATTCAGCCGGATTCGACTGTAACGCATAGATTTAGCATGGATATTTGAGCTTTTGTAACTTAGCAACGTTATTGGTAGAAAGACGTGTGATATGTCAAACATTTTGCAATCGTGTATAGAATAAAAGTAGAGCTTGCATATCTGTCCATTTAAATATTCTTTGCCTGATTTACATAAATCTGCGCCACCCCTAAAATCATGCTAAATTGACAGTAACGCATGGATGTAAGTTGATTTTGTCATCAGCATACAGTAAAATAACAACAATCATTAACACACACGTTTAGTTTAGATGAAATCTAACACTTGCAGTTAGACACCCTTTGCATTCATAACCATTGTCAGTTTTTTTGGCAGCTAATCAATCATGGGAGTCAATGTGTTCAGGATCAGCTAAGCCCAGCATTCGATTAGCACACGTTTTAGCTGGTCAGTTTCTAAAATTTTGTGACCGTGCTATCTGCTGGAAAACCCCAACACTGAGTAATCCACAGGATTAATTTGGATTATTTGGCAGCAGGTTTTTTGAGTTCATGGGAGTGCAGGCAAATGCTTAATTTCAAAAATAATATTGATTTATGCAAATAAGGCAATAATATTGAAGTTAGGCATTTTTTCTTTGAAGCATTCTGAAACTTTTGACATATCACACGCCTTTCTACCACTAATCGTCACAAAGTTATCAACGCTCTAACAGGTCCGGTTTTTATTAGACCACCCTGTATGTAGTGTTTTACATGTACTCATCAGAGGGCGCCACCTATCTCACCCTCCAATGCCATATCGGCTGAGAATTGCAAATTTTTCCCACCCCCTCATTTAGCACCCTCGTTCGAGGTGACCCTCTTCAACTTTATGGAAAAGCTTTACGGTTCCTGAAACTAGGGTCTTCCAGGCAGAAGACGTTGAAGATTTGGTGATCCTAGCTTGCATCGTTTTTGACTGATCCACCCGTGTGACAGGTGGACAGACAGACAGAATTGCGATGACTAAGACGCACTACAGCAGTAGCTGCTGTTGCGCATAAAAACAGGATCTTGCCCAAAAATAAACTTGCTCCAAGAGTAGTTGAAAGAGTGGAAAAACTGCTCCATTAAACAAAAATAAAAACAAAGTTAGCATTATGTGCCAGCCTGTTTCAAGACATTAAGTTGATTTTGTACAGTTATTTAACTCATGTTGGGTAAGAGAAAATGCACTAGAAAACATGCTGTACAGTGTGTCTCAAAAAACGTTCCACTTGGTCACTGTTCATATCTTCACCAAGTATTTCAAAAGTAGAGTAGCGACACCGTTTAAAGCACTGCAAAAATATCACTCGAGTTTTATGATCCGTAAGGCTTTTCCATAAATTCAAAAGATGTCACCTCGAACAAGGGTGCTAAATGAGAGGGGGTTAGGGAAAATTTGCGATTTTTAGCCAATACGGCCGTGCAAGACCGGTCATGCCTTCTGGCAAGTGAAAGAATTGTGGAAATTGGTTAACACGTGACAAACATATAGACAGCGACAAAATGTAACATTGTTTCCGTGACACAGCGTAGTTGTGGACGTCGCTGTACAGACCTTTGCCTTGAGGGACTCGCGCGACTCCAGCATGTGCAGCAGTTCCGAGTTGTCAATCTCGAGCAGCATGCCAGTGATCTTGCCGGCCATGTCCGGATACATGCTGTGGATCAGCGGGAACAGGCGCTCACCAAGCATCTGCTTCTGCTCCTGTGGTGGCGCCTCAGCTAACATGCTCGCAGTCAGCGGCTCCTGGCCCTGCATGTGAAGTGCCGCCGGTGGCGCCATCTACCACACAACAGTCCACTCACTCATTCAGACTGCTTCCATTGGCATCATGGGTTGAGAAAGTGGGGGAGAAAGCTGCATTTTTTCACAGAGCTGCAAATTTTCAAAAGGAGATCATGGGTGTCCAAAACTTCAATTTTGCCCCTGAAGCTTCTTAAAATTGTACGTAGCACCAAATATTGTACTTTTAGCATGGAAGTTGTCTGCCGGGCTAAAATTAAGAAAGGGGCACCTGCCTCCCTGGCTCTGCACCACTGACAGCTACAAATTCACAACAGTGCTTGATATAATACAAATGTTGGGTTACAGCATACCCCATGCCCATTTCCAAATAACCCACTATCTAATAATGCACTAGGAGATTTGTGAGTTTGGACCCTAAGACATAAACAGCCACCATACACATTTGAGCAAATTGAATGTTGAGAAATAATCCATTAAAGCAAATGGCATGTGTGTTCAGTATGTACACCAACCGATAAAAGTAGTGTAGGAAACCTACGTTACAGTAAGTAATGCTGCACTAAACAGTGGCCCTATCTCTCTAAACAGAAAGTGAGATTTTCGAGCTTAGAACCTCCAGATAAAATAGAAAATAAAACCAAACCAAAGATAATTGACAACTGTGAATGGCAACATCAAGTACTACTTGAGTAAATGCAACCGTGCAAAGACAGAACAGCTGATCTTTCCACCAGGCATATGATATTCGAAGAACGGCATTGTGATGACAAGAGAAAGAGAGAGACAGAGAAAGAAATTCCAACCGGGGCAGGCATGGGCTGGCCGGCGACCGGTTGTTGAGGATTGCGTAGTGCAGGGTTCATCTTGTATTGCTGAGCACGCTGCATTGGCACAGCGGACATTCCCTGCGCTGGGATTCCCATTGCTGATGGCATCACTGCAGCCAGCCAGCACACAACCCATTCACTCATCAAAAGAACAACTTCCACGCAACATGCACAATATTTCTACCACATAAAATATCAACTGGTGTTATACAAAATCCACACTAGCACGAGTATATTCCCATACATACAAATGTTTGACAAACAAACAGAGGAATCACTGACGATGGCACATTGAATGGCCAACTATGGAGTCCCGAAGAACCAATAAACTATAACCCAGTCAAAAAGCCTCGGGAGCACTACACGACTGGAGTACAAACACTACCCAATGAGGACGAAAAATTTGTTTAGGCTTTCAGCCAATCAACTAAAACAGATAAAACACAAAAAGAATAAAGGTAGACAATGCATAAATAATATTGCTAAAGATTATATCACGTGAACAGAAATATTACTGAAGCTAATGAATGAACTGTATTTTGTATCATATTGCATGCATTTACAACACTCGACATCACAAGCTGCGCGGTGGCGCAGCACTGTTGTAAGGGTGACCAGCCATTTCAATGGGTGAACGTAAAATTTGACCCCCCCATATATCCTAAACCCCTTAATTTTTCCACATCAAAATTTGCACAGATGATTACGTCCAGCATATCTCCTTATATGCAAAATTTGGTGAAAATCCGTTCACAGGGGGCTTCCCCACGAATAGGTGAAATATAACGCTTGCGTGACTTTTTGTGCCTTCCCTTCCCTTTTTCCTTGCCGTCCTCTAAAGGAAGAACAACTGAACTGATTTTAATGCACGATGGCTCATATGACAGTTTTGCGCAAGGAAGTGCCTTTTGGGGGTTACAAAATTTAAATTGTACACTTTAAACTATTCTTTCACAAAAATATGAAAAATTACAATGACGCCTAGGGGGAAAATTAGACAATCCTTTGAACCATCATAACTCCGGCTATATATAAGATAGAGTCGCAATTTTTGGTTCTATGGTATGGTTGTCGGGGTCAGCCAATTTAACGGTGTCATTTATATTTACCCCTGATTGACCTCTGTTGCCATGGCAACAAAATTTGGGACAAAATAGGCCATAACCTGGCCCCCTTAAAAGATAATTGCACGCTGTTTGCACCTAGCCCCTATTTTCGGGCCTGGGCTATCCCATGGTGTCATGTAAATTTTTCCCCTGCTGACCGCCATTGTCATGGCAATGAATTTAGGAACCAAATTGACATTAACTTAGCCCCCGTAAAAAATAATTGTGTGATGTTTGCACCTATCCCCCTATTTTCACACCCGGGCTATCCGACGGTGTCATTTAAACTTCTCCCCTGGCATCGTCTGTTGCCATGGCAACAAAATTTGGGACAAAATTGACTATAACTCAGTCTGTGTAAGAGATATCTGCAAGATTTTTGCGTCAACAGAGAGGTTGCTGCCAACTGAATTTTTCCCCGAGCGACTCTCATTGCCATGGCAACAAAATTTGGGACATAATGGGTTAGATCTCAGCTTACGTAAGAGGTATATCAAAGATCTTTGCATCAGATGGGGTGATTTCGAAGTCAATTTATTTTGGTATGGGCAGTGCGCGTGTGCAATTATTCGAAAGCACACTTATGCACCCCGCAAAAATCATACGTTAAATATACGAAAAATCATTATTATCTACCAACAAAAAACATTTATATATTTTCTAACACTGCTGTAATTAACTAATCAGACGTTAGATTAGTATGACATTCTAAAAGTTAACAACAGAATCTTATAATTCGAAAGCTACTAAAAGCGAGATAGGACACCCGTCTGCTTTGAACGTAAATAATGATAGTAAACCCATAGACTAAGCGAAGTAGCCCGTATTCCAAGATAAAACCAATTTTAAATTTACCTTATGTGCAATAAAATAACTAAAATACTGGCAAAAACTTGAGTTTGGAGACAAAACAGACGGATTTTGAGTCGTTAAATTCAGCGGAAGGTGATAGTATTCATGACGACGCCAGCAGACAACGTGGGTGCTAGTGTTGGGTCAATTTAAATTATTATTGTGGTTTGTCAAAAATGTGACTTCCGTCACAGTAGTAGTAGTAACGATAGGGGTAGGATAGTGGTAGTGTAGGCGTAAGGTTATGGCAGCAATAGAGGTAAGCTAAGTTATGGTAGGGGTAGACAGTAAAGTAAGGGTTACTTATAGTCGAAGTAGAAATAGAAGTAGCAGTAGTTGTGGTAGTAGTTGTAGTGGTTGTTCTACTACTACCAGACTTTATTCAGCTCTAGGTTACTTCCAACAGCAATAAAACTGTGAATATTTATGTAAAAAACTGTTCAGTTTATATACCATGTAAGGGTGACATCGTGGTTGTAGATATAAAACAGCACAAATCACAAGTTAATAATTCAAACATCAACATTACACAATGTCAGAAGAACTTTGCTGACTGTGTAATGGTAAAGTTTGAATTTTTAAATTGTGATTTTTGCTGTTTTATATCTACAACCATGATGTCACCCTTACAGTGTATGTAAACTGAACAGTTTTTTTACATAATCAATATTATCAGCTATGACAGGTGAGAGAGACCCACCTGGTGCACGTGCAGGCACTGGGACAGCCTGTTGTCCTGTGATTGGTCGAGCCGTCATTGACGGACGCACTTGTTGCTGCATTCCCGTGGGCCTAGCCTGTCGCATCTGAGCCACTTGCTGAGCTCCAGGCATCCCGGGCATCATTCCTATACGCCAGATAACATCGCTTCTATTATTACTAGAGCCACAAAAATTAACCAGTAATCATAAAATTAGTCACTAATCTTTTAATGGACAGCAATAAAATCTTAACTGTTGAATTTTCTATTGAAGTCAGATCACTGTAAACACACTATAAAGTAGACACCATGAAAAAGATTTGATAAGAAATAATAACAGCCTCCGGAGAATGTAGAAATGGATGAAACAAACATGTATGGCTTTGCTAATGATAATACACCGTGGGCCATAAAAAACGTGGCACTTTACTTTTGTCCATATCTTCACCAATTATTGGCCGATTTTCAAAACTCTTTCACAGGCACACTATGCAGACAATTTGCAATAATGCAATAACATATATCCCACCACATGGTAAATGCGTTTCTACACTACCTTGTGAAATATAAATGTAAACAAAAACTAATGATAATAACAAAAATTTAGGTAAATGAAAAAAGCTTCAGGCTAACATTGCTGTCACGGTAGCGCGTGCTGCACCGGCCGACCTGCGCGACCACGTGACTTAGCCTGCCACTCTACAGTACTGACCACAGCTGTCGAGCTGCCAATAGCTGTCACTCGTCGTCGGAGAGCGGTGCGAGTCGGACGTGCATGCGGACGGGGAATGCATGCGGGGATTTTGTTTGTTAGTTGTAGACTGTCGAGAATGACATAAGGCCTAGTGTAGAGTTAGGGTTAGAGTTAGAATTAGATGTCATGTTAGGGCGACGAATCTAGTGACGTTCTGCAGCGAGTTTTGGGCTGAGCTAGTAGCCAGAGTTGTTTGGGCTATTTTGTTCGATTACGTACTTTTTGTCTGTCTTTCTGTCTTTTTCTTTCTGGACTATCAGAAATTCCCGTCTGTCTAGTTAAGTTCATTTGCTATCGTTAATAAAGCCAAAGTTCATTTTAAAATTCTAATTTAATGCGTCATCTTGGCAGTAGTCTAGGCACTTTTAGAAAACGTCTACAATTGCGATGAATGATTCGTATGACACTAGACTGTGTTAGACCCAATGCAATGCAATGTTGGTGTGTTTTTTCAATTTTACTAAAATGTTAGTTTGTTATTATCGTTATACATGCATATTCAATTTATATTTCACAAGGTAGTGTAAGTGTAGAGATGCATTTATGGTGTGATGGGATATACAATAATCACATTATTGCAAACTGTCCACAGAGTGTGTCAAGTGAAAGAATTTCGAAAATCGGTCATTAATTGGCAAAGATATGGACAAAAGTAAAGTGACACATTTTTTTGACCCACGCTGTATATACCTATTGGTGTCTCAGAGCATTTGTGACAGTTGTTCGTTTAATAAGTTAACGAAAAACGTGCATTTTTCTTGCACAGCAACAACTGTTAGTTTTAATTGATATTAAGGATAAATTAATCATCAATTTTTAAGTTACCTACTGATTTCTAGTAAATCATTACAAATCCTAATTACGATAGTAGTACAATTGAGTACATCATTACCATGGGTTCACAAATGCCTTCTGTGAGTGCACATTATAGTTGGGTCATTTTGCCCAATCGCATATTACAAACACATTGTCATGTAATTGCAGAGTGTATCTTCTTCAAAACCGAAACCCAGCCTCATATCAAGATGTAATTCATGATGTGAGTCCTTACCGGCACCAGGCTGGGCTGGACCACGCACTTGTTGTTGGCTCGGCCAGCGCGGCTGTGGACGTATCTGCTGCATGTTGTTGGGATAGTACGCTCGAGGCATCGTCGGTACGTAGAATCCACTGGCAGCAGGTGCTGCTGGGCCGGGCGGGAACATCTGCCCCATCTGCTGACCCTAAGCATCCAGCAATGACATCTTACAGTCAAACACACTTTACACACTGTGCAACGTACCAGAAACAGCAACAACTCCTGAGTTAGTGAAAAAAACATTACTGTTACTCTTTGTGTGTGTGCTTGTCTTGTTACAGTTTTAATTGTGTTTGTGGCTGCCCTTGAGGCGAAATAAAGATATCTATTAAATGCAAACTTATGATTAAAATCCAACGTTGTAAATGGACGTGATTTCGATGCAGACGTGACTAGCAACAGTCAGCATACGTCAACAACTTGGATCAATTTGACAAAGCGTCACACAACCAACAAACATTGCCTCCCGTGGTGTATAACAATACCTCAAACCCCAAATCCATTCATCCTATCAGCTTGATGAGACAACAGAGCAAAGACGGTTATTATTAGGGACCACAGCTTTACATGGAGTAGCTTTCTGAATTCTGCGACTCATCATCAATTACCACTGATTAAGCTTGTCATGGAAATATTTTTTTGTGATGCAGTGTAGTTTTGCTGACTGGTGAAGTAGTTTGTCAGAAGATTGGCAGTTTTGTCAAAGCTTCTCAAACTTGGATTTAAATTAGTAAAAGGTAATCATAGCCATTACCAAATTTTGCAAAATTCCATGGAAACGGTCTAATAATCCACAGCCTGGCTAGAAATTACATGGAGACAGGCAAATTGTGCAGATCAGTTCAAAACTATGCAGCCCATGAAAAACTGCATTCCCTTGTCATTATGAGATCAAATACCAGACACTGAAAAACAGTTTGGTTGATAGATCAAACCTGCATGCGTAGGCCAGACACCCGCTGCATGTACTGCTGGTTAAGATGCGCCTTGCGCTCATCCTTGCGTTGAGCCAGAGCCACGTAGAGCGGCTTGGACACCAGGATACGACCGTTCATTTCAGTCACGGCCTTGGTCGCCTCCTCCGGTGAACTGAAACAGACGAAGCCAAAGCCCTTCGACCGACCACCCTCGTACATCACCTGTGAACACACACACAAACGACTGTAAGTAAACAGGTAAGATGCCAATTTACATATCACATCATCGACCGAGACCAGCCAGCATTACTGTGCCGTGCACACATCAGTACTCAAAGAAATAAAAATGTATTAACTACTCCTGAAAATGGGAGCGATGCGAACAGGCAGTGAGTTCCACATCATCAGGTCGTCAGAAAGAAAGACTGGAAATCAGTCAGTAAAACAACAGGCTTCTTAGAATGTAAATGCTACTTCGAGACCATTGTAAAGACTGGAATGCAACGCCAAACAAAATACTGGGTAACACTACAATCCAGACAGCAAAATTGATGATTATGCTGTGTTTGGAATCTCTTTCTCATTCCAATTTAATGCCCCCCAATCCCTCCAGAGTACACCCTGTGTCTGAAGTAAGATGTTTCTTAAGAGTCTAGGCCATGTTTCCTGCTGAGATTGTATAAGAGCTGGATATTGGAACACTAGGTCCTCTGCCGTCACTTCGGTGCTGCTGCAAGGAGGGCATCCAACACAATGTAGGTAAGCTGCCAGCAATGGAGAATGGCCAGTGTGCAGCTAAGCCACAACACACTTTACTTCCCATGTCTAGCCCCGACAGACTGTGCAGCAGCATGTGGCGGTAGGCCAATGATGCAACAAGTATCTGTATTGGTATTGGATACTGGTATCGATCGGACCCAATAATACTGGGTATTGGGTGGATTTTTGGTATTGTTCTAACCCTACTGTACAGTAACATTTACTAAAAGCCAGGCAGGCAGGTACAGACCTTGGCACTGGTGATAGTGCCAAACTGAGAGAACTCCTTACGGAGCATTTCATCATCAATGGTATCATCGAGGTTCTTGACATACAAGTTCACGCCCTGGTAGCGGTTGATGCGCTCCATCTTGAGCCGCTCAAACTTCTCCTTGAGCTCCGCGTGGCGCTCAGCCTTCTTCTGAGCTCGACCGACATAGATGATATGACCGTCAACCTCTTTGTCATTCAGCTGGTCCACCGCCTGCCAAAACACCACAGCATCTTGGCAACGGAATAAACAAAGTACACATCATAATATGAAGGGCATATCGAGGACACAATAGCGAAACATCCTATCTACAGTTGTTTATGGCAAAACATCCTAATTACAAACTACAAAGTCGATCAAAATGACGCATTAATATCTTCTTTATTACAAAATAAAATACAGCAAACAAATATGTATGCTATTTATTAACATACTTTACAAAAACATTAAAAACATTAAGAAAAAAGTCCAAAAAAAGCAATGCATAGAAAGTGGAGCTGTCAAATCAATGCATTAATAAATTAACGTGCGTTAAAAAAATTAACGCACATACGTAACTTTATTTTAATTTACTACATTCTGTAAAGCAAAAGTTTCAATATTCCATTAAACTGGAGTTATTTGACAATCGAATGAATTCAAGTAACTAAACTGTAGTTGCCATTCCATCACTAATGTAAATAAATATTTATGCCCACGACAGACTAACAGATTTTTATGCTAGCTCTGACGTCAGTTATTGATTATACGTTTAAAAATGTGTTTCAAACTTTCTATATTCTACAGGCTGGGTCCCCAATTGTTGCGGGGCCCGGGGTAACTTACCCCCTACTCTCCCATACTCTTGACGGCCTGGGTGCATTAACAATGCATTTTAAAAAAATCACGCAGTGTGCTAATGCGTTAAAAACATTAATGCTTCAACAGCTCCAATAGAAAGTCTATTTCAATCTTTGGCATTCTACCCATGATACGTACACCGACTGCCAGCTGAATGGGCACATTACCAATTCGCCAACAACACGTTGTATTATAGCGTCAATAAGTGCTAAATGTCAGACTGCACTGTTTTTGACTGATCCACCCGTGTGACGAATGGACAGACGGACAGACAAAATTGCGATGGCTAAGACGCGCTGAAAGCAGTAGCTGTTGCGTATAATAAAACTACTCACTTTCTGAGCAGATTCATGATCCTCAAAGCCAACAAAGCCAAAGCCACGACATTTGCCTTCAATATCAGTCATCACCTATCAAACAACACACAGAGCTAATTCTACATGTACACTACAGTGTGATCTATACAGGCAGTCTACATCAGCTGACAGTCTTCTATAGGCACTATAATTCCGCAGTAACAGACACATTACTCAGTTGTCTACGTTACAACCATTGTGACAAATTATTTGCACATCAGGTAACTTTGCAGAGCAGCAGAATCAAAAAAATATCAATTAAAAAGTTATAAAGTATTATAAATTCAATGATGGTTCAATGAGAGAAATGGTCCTAAATGTTTACTTTCTGAGTACTTGGCCTAATTTGCAATAACAAAAAAAATGCACTAATGCAAAGAGGAACGCACGACAACAATGCACGTTTGAAGGTCCGATGCGAAAAAATCTAAGCTCATGTATCCCAGCAATGATGCTTGATTTACACTCGCCAGAGGGTGCGACCAGTCTCGCGCAGCCATATTGGCTAAAAATCGCACATTTTTCTCACCCTTTCTTGTTTAGCACCCTCAGTAGGTGTGACCCCTTTCAAATTAATGGAAAAGCTATACGGATCCTAATTCCTGAAACTAGATTCTTCCAAACAACCAATGGTAAAGATTTGGTGATCCTGGCTTGCACCATTTTTGACTGATCAACCCGTGTGACAGACGAACGGACAGACAGACAGAACTGCGATGGCTAAGACGCGCTACAGCAATAGCTGCTGTCGTGCGTAAAAACAAAAGGCAACAGGCGTAGTCATGGCAAACTGGTAGCAGCACTGCAGCAGTAATTATGTATGCTACATGGTTTAGAATGCAGCACAGTAATATTAAATGTAGCACAGCATGAAAGTGACAGAACCTGCTGTAGTACAGGCAGTATTGTAAGAAAACTGACTAATGTCTAAACATTTGAAGACACACTATACCAAAATGGTGCAAAAGCCTATATTCTTTTCACACATTAATGCAGCCATTAAACACTGAGGTCTTGAAAACTAAAACTACACAAAATTTATGAGCTACAGGCCACACAAAACTATCTTGAAGTCACCTCGAAACAGACCAATGCAAAATGCTATAATCACTAAGAATAAAAAACAGCACAAATGTATTTTATATTTTACCAAGCTTAGTAGTGTGTTCAGAGTCTTCTCATTTTCAAAATTAAATGTATGGGACACTGTCACTTGACGCAAGTTGGAACAGTAAACAGAACAGTAAATAATTAATTGGCAAGGCATACAATTTCATATATCATTCTTTTGATGTTTTCCTTTTGTACTATGGTTTGGATAACACTCCTGCAGTGTATGCATTGCATACCTTGCAGCTGGTGATAGCGCCACAAGTCTCAAACAGCGTTCTCATTTTCTCGTCGTCCAGAGAATCTCCAAAGTTCTTGACATAGACATTGGTGAACTTCTTGGCACGATCGCCCATCATGTCAATGCGCTCACGACGTGTCATGAAACGTCCGACAAACCTAGCAACACCACATCATTCACTGTCATTCTTCTGTAAATACTGCCACTGAGCTAATGGTGCATCACTTGTTACTAAACAATGTCTGGACTATCTGATCTGAAACCCAAAAACATCTTCAGGTTTCACCATCTCTCATAAGATGCTTCAGAAGATATATTTAAAACTATCGTCATCATCATCATCATCATCATCATCGACAACCGTGGGCTCAATGCCCGTTGGTGTCTGACGCCATTCTTACTATCGCTGCCCACCGCTGCCTATCTAGGGCAGCGTGGCTCAACTCCTGCAGGGTTGCCCCACAC
>Ga0209367_1009885_pt1 | contig 12858 bp, 8 predicted proteins | sample WorMetLIZISLAND2_FD_187412 | JGI IMG/M metagenome (GOLD analysis project Ga0209367, IMG submission 187412) | Marine gutless worms symbiont microbial communities from Max Planck institute for Marine Microbiology, Germany - Olavius geniculatus... ... | reverse complement strand
ATTCGTACCAATGTCGTCGATCGATGTCCTACTGGTTACGGAAATAGCTGAACTATCGGTGCTGAAAGCAGGCTGTGATCCATACAGCCCCGGCGTTGTTCTGTAAGCTGTCCGGTCAGAAAATGTTGTGGCGAGTAGGGCCGCGTCAGTTGCTGAATCTGCTGACAACGTATCGGTGATGATGTCGGTTGTGGTTGATGCTTCGGTGGTAGTCATAATACTAGTTTCTGTACCGTTACTGAAAAACGCTTCTATTATTTTTGTCGTTCCGCGAACAGTAGATTCCTTGGTTGTGATCGAGCTATTTGTACTCGTGACAACCGGCTCTGCAGTTGACGAAGTTGACGTCGAAATTTCCACTGTGCTTGTCGCTGTTCCGTCCGCTTCTATGGCAGTAGCTGATGCAGGAAACGTGCTGCTTTCGCTCCGGACACTGCTGCTGCTAGTCTTTGTGGTTTCTTTAACGAAAGACGGAAGAAGAGCAATCGTAGACGAAGACTGGTATGATGTCGTATCGGCCACGTGTTTCGATGTTAAGCCCACTGTGAAGTTGGACAATGCAGAATGTCCACTAGTTTGAGACTCTGGGTCATTGGTCGCGATTGTGCCATTACCATTCGCTGTTGCTGGTACTGGTGTTGACGTTATTTCCAGTGCGAGACTAGACTCGGAATGTCCATCAGTCTTCACAGTCGCGCTGCTCTCACCGACAGTTGTCGTTGTTGAATCAGTGCTACCAGCTAATACCCTAGCATCAGTTGCAGCAGCAGTCTTGGAAGGTGAAACCAACAAAAATGTGGCTTCAGACATTACGTCATCGGTTGATACACGTAGCGATGTGCTTGCACTGTTGCTAGTCGGACTCTCAACGGGTTCAGAGGTAGTCAAGGTTGCAGCTGCAGTCGTAGTGATAAGCACTGAAGATGCGAGAAATGGTGCGGATGTGATGTTTGTACACACCAAGTCGTCAGTCGATGTCGCGTTGTCGCTGTTGCATTCGGCGGCGAACGATGCTACCGAGCTCGTAGCATTGTTTCCGCCGGCTGACACCGACAAGATAGTTGAAGCAGGCTCGGATGGGGCAAATGGTGGGGATGGCGAAGTCGTTTCGGTCGTCACGAAGTTGCTAGTTGATGCTAGTAGTGCGGTGCTATTCAACATTCCGCTGGTAGTCGTCGAACTCACTTGTGCTGCAACGTAACACATGACCAGACCAGCAAAAAGATGACATCCGTCATCCCCTCGAACTGACTTCACACGGATATACGGACTAGCTCACGGTTTTAAAAAAATAGTTTTTTTACTTTAATTTTTTACCAATTTTAGCTTTTATTATTTTTTTCATTTTTATTTTTTTTTCTGATTGCAGTCAGTTTCCGATTATTTAAGTTTTACATTATAACTCCACTTCTATTTTAGTATCTTTTATGTCATTTTTCTTCAAAACATTTTATTTTTAGTTTATGTGCCAGATTTAACTAAAGTGTGACGACATGTATGCGGCCGTCCGTCCACTTTCTGCACAGGTTATTTTTTAACTTACGACGTCTCCGGCCGTACTGTCGCAGCAAACGAGCGTGATGCTTTTTATGATTTTAATGCAATGGTCCGACCGTTCGAGAACGGGTACAAGCATCCTTGGACTATATTTCTGCTGCCGACACTGCGACTATCTACGGACAAATTCAAATTATTCAACATTTTCTGTCTAACGTTGTTTCCCAAAGACATTGCAGGTTTTTCTGCCGTGATGAACCCTTTATTCCGGCCAAAATTTGGTTGTTTTCTTACAATATGTCACCGATATTATACAGTGCTCCAATAAGAAAAGGCCTAAAGTAATACTGCATATTTAATTAGTCTAGCTATACCGTGATCATAATTAATCTGCATTTAAATTAATTTCATGCTAAAAATCTTTATTTGCTATACGGCAATAACCAAAAAAAACAGAACATCAGAAAAAAATTGCTAAAAGAAACGAAACTACAATGACGCGAACTCTTTTTAATTCATTTCGTTTAGTCTTAATTAGTAATAGCCAGGTAGGCCTATTATGCAAGAAACGTTTTGTTATTAAATCGTTGCATACCTTGAACAGGTGTATCAGCTGGAGATGAGAAGTGTGATTCATAATCGCTGGCGGACGTGTTATGGCTTGCAATGCTGACTGTTGTGATCTGTGCGTCAAACAAGGTGCTGAGATCAGATGCGTGGATCTTGTCATGAGACTGCGGAGTTTCAGATGTAGTGGCTTCAGTCGTCAGATCGCTGATCTCGGAACTGGCACTAGAGATCGGTGACGTTCTGTTCACGCGGTCACCGGTGACGCTGTTGAAAGCTGTCAAAGTGCTTTCTGTACGACTTGCCGTAAGCTGAGCGTACGAAGCCAGATTCTGAGTTGTTTGGTCCCGCTGGTCACTTGGCGAAGTTCTACGAAACGGAGACGTCTTCTTGGTGGTTTCGCTAGCTAGTGATCTGTACGCGGACTCACTGTCTGACGTAGGACTATAATCACTATGGATGTGTTCGCTCGTTGCGACACTGGAGGATTCAGTCGGAGAAAATTCATTCGTCACCAGGATATTCGTACCAATGTCGTCGATCGATGTCCTACTGGTTACGGAAATAGCTGAACTATCGGTGCTGAAAGCAGGCTGTGATCCATACAGCCCCGGCGTTGTTCTGTAAGCTGTCCGGTTAGAAAATGTTGTGGCGAGCAGGGTCGCGACAGTTGCTGAATCTGCTGACAACGTGTCGGTGATGATGTCGGTTGTCGTTGATGCTTCGGTGGTAGTCATAATACTTGTTTCTGTACCGTTACTGAAAAACGCTTCTATTATTTTTGTCGTTCTGCGAACAGTAGATTTCGTGGTTGTGATCGAGCTATTTGTACTCGTGACAACCGGCTCTGCAGTTGACGAAGCTGACGTCGAAATTTCCATTGTGCTTGTCGCTGTTCCGTCCGCTTCCATGGCAGTATCTGATGCAGGAAACGTGCTGCTTTCGCTCCGGACACTGCTGCTGCTAGTCTTTGTGGTTTCTGCAAGGAAAGACGAAAGAAGAGCAATCGTAACCACGTCTGCAGCACTTTGCAAAATGTTTCTCGCTGCAAAATATCTGCAAAAATCTTACAAAATAATACTTCATTATGATCGCAAGCGGCTTCATTTACAAAAAAAAACTGGTCAGGTCGTGTAAGTAGCGGGTGGTCGGCGGTCTGTCATACATTTTTCGTTTCACACTCAAATACGGCGTTAAATGCAAAATTCAAAACAAAACCTTTACAGAACATTTTTTAGTCCGCGCGGAAACGATAGTTTTCAGGAGGACTTATGTTTTACCGCAGACGTTTATTTATTTATTTATTTTAACGCGAGGTCTGCGAGATGCGTCGGTCGATAACCGTGAAATTTTGCACGGTGGTCAGTACTAGGCCGAATTTAATAATGCCGTTTCAAGATTTCAAGGAGCCCACCCCCCTCCTCCCCCCAAAAAAATAGGGACCAAAAACATGCAAAATTTGGCCCAATTTCGGACAACTTCGAAGTTTGGCGGCAAATATCTCCGGAACGGATGAAGATATTCAAAATCGGTCAAGTACTTAATCTACCGCGATTACTCCCACGTTAGGCGAAAAAAATCCCGAGAACTTTGATACAGTAACCTTGGAGATCTCGATGTAAAATTGTACCCACCTAAAGCGCCTTTTTCGGAAGACCATATTTCAGCCCCAAGGGCAGTCAATCAACGTTAATCGTTAATTCTTTTTTCAGTTCGGCGAACTGATAGAAGCAACGCAAAATTTGCTACTTTCAGTTCGGGGAAAACGGATAACGCCCGACTCCGCCAGACCGCTGAGATCCTGCCGCCGTCACTGTTAGACGCTGAACTGGTCTGATGTCACTGCAGCCACTGATACTTCGTCGGAAGTCGACGGCCTGGCGACACTAAAATGTAGGAGAAAGTTAATTAACTACCTAATTACCTTACCTTAGACCTTAGTTCATCCCGCATCCAGATGGCTGCATTGGGCCACGCGTTGACGCCATTCTGCTTTGTCATTTGCCAGTACCTCGGCCTCATCCTACCTAATAATGCTGAAATAAATAAATTTAAGTTGTGCAGTAAGATTTTAGGTCTATGCTGTAAGTTCCCGAGCAGGCCATTATGGTTTAATTTTGCCATTGTGCAGCTGAGAGTAAACTGAAAATTTTTTACCCTCTCAGTATTTTGAAAAGATATGAATAAGAATTGTGCTGCTTAATCATCTTTTTCATTTCATCTTGTATAAGGAAAAAACGTTGCCCTGCACAATAATTAGTCATGGTAGATCATCTCACTCTCCACCTGCGCAGATTTCATTTCAGCACCCAGCGCTGGTAACGAGGAGTTAGGCCTACTAGAACTCTGAATTAAAGGTCCTCCTAACATTGGTCTTACTTTAGAATTAGTGAATCCATTCACCATCTTGAATGCAGTACTGGTGGCTGTGTGAAATAAACAGTAACGCGGCCAAACTGATTTTAGTAGTCCAATCAGCTGCACTTTAGATCGCCGAACTGCTTTTAGTAAATTCTGATTCTTTCAACTCAGTTCGCCGAACTGACCGTAGCACAGAGCTAGAATAATTGTGAAAACGTAGGCTAAAAATAAACTAATTAAAACTAGCCTAGAGTAATACAGTTATGAAGCTTACCGCCTAGTGAGATAAAAAGAGCAGCAGCTGCCAGAGATATCAGTTTGAGCAGCATTTTCACTACACACCAAAGCAAAATCACAGAAACTGATATAATTTTCGTAAAAATAATTCAATAATGATTGTCATATCATTGCCGCCATTTCTATAGGGTAACGTGCGGCATGCAAAAACCATAGTTTAAAATTGCATTTGCGTGTACACCAAAAACTTTTATGCACAAAATTAAAAAACTACGTGACCGTGCTAAGCGTTGTTTAGTTTTAAGTTAACGCGTTAATTCGACAGCTGTAATAATTAGGCCTGTAAAAAAGTGACTAAAATGCAAAGTTATAGGTTTACAAATACAAATATACATTCACTCATTCAAATCACACCACAAATAAGAATCCAGATACAGAGAAAGGGAGACGGAGAGACATATGCCTATCGTTATCCATCGCCATAAACAGAAAGATGAGAACGCACGACTTCCAAAAAATGTCGCGTGATTTCTCCACACAACAGCTAAACTTCTGACCACAGATCTGAAATGATGCTATTGATGCATACCTTCAGTGCTGTTAAACGCTCAGTTCTGTTAAAATTTAAACACGACGTCGTCTTTATCTTTATTGCGCTTCCTTCAGGTGCTCAGTTTTGATAATCGGAAAATTCAATACAGCTGATAAGCTCAGAAACAAAAAGCTTCTACAAACGTGAAAAACAGAAGTCACGTCAACAGACTGTTGATGTTACTGTTTGATGGGTACGTGAGTGTGTTACTACGTCACGCTTCACTGGAGAGCAGAACTTTCGCAGCGCACCTGCATGGGTAGTGAGTGACGTCATGCCTGGTGATTACACGGACGACAATGCTGGATCCGGGTGTCCGACGATAGCCCCCCCTCTCCGGCTACCAAATCCCAATCGGTAGGACAACAGCCTTTTCCTCGTAGAAAATAATCCGAATAGTCTACCTTGGATAGTAGATGAACACTATGACGCATCACCGAAAGGCAACCACAGCCGCAACTGAACAGAAATGTATTGTAATCTAAGAGGTAATTTTTAATTGATCCCACTAGTTTGTGCTACACAAAGTTTGCATCTTCTCAGCATTAACAGTCATGATACGATGATATGTAATTAATGTAAACTCATGACGAAAATGTAATTATTAAGTATTAGTGTGCATTTTTAGTTATTATTGTTGTGCATTATAGTTTATTTTAATTTTGTAGGTCGTTTTGGCTTTTCTGACCGATTGCTTACAAGTTTCTATTGAATTTCATTCTTACCCACACGGCTGGGTCACGATCTCGATGATAATTGCCAATCTCCTGTTAAATATTGCGGCAATGGCTGTGCTTGTGTTGTTAAAACGAATAAATGAATAGCGTACAGTATATGGTACTGATACAGAAATATGGCTTAAAGGAGGGGGTTTGTGGTGATAGTGGGAGGGAGGCTGTTTGTCGTAGTAGGTGGTCTGGCTATACCCCTGTACAGGTATACAGGTGGCGTGCGAAGGCCAAGGAACTGTTGCCTATAGTCTAATCACTCCTGTGTAACAATCATCGCATGCGGACCATTGACACAGTAACGAAACTGACCGCTAATGACAGCTTTCGTGACTCTGATGAGAGACATTTAGCAAGGAAACTAATACCACGTTAACACGATCCAGCAAACGTCCAGCAAACTTCCAGTATTCAAATGTATTCAAAATACACGTGCTAATTGCTCGACGTTTGCTATAAATTTGCTGGACGTTTGCTGGACATCTGCTGGACATTTGCTGCTATGTGTTATAATGGACGAGCCAGCTCGATGTTTGCTGGACGTATGCTGGAAATTTGCTGGATCGTGTAAACGGGGTATAAGCCTCCTATTTATGCAACTTTGTCAGAAATGCGTCTGCGCAGGTCAGCACCGTGAGTCGAGACAACGATAATAAAACTAATGCGGTGACAAGTATATAAGTGTGATAAAACCGAAACTAAAACAAAAACAGTTTTGGGCTTATTATCAAACAGAATATTTTAAAAAAACAGTGCAAGCTTTTAGACGGCTTCACGTGTGCGTTTAAAAACGCGTCCAATTAGGGCCTATGTTTAGTTTGGTTCTAGTTGTGTCGCACATCTACACCGTGCATATTTTAGCCAGAATATTAACCGACTGTCAAAAATTGTTATTGGCACGCTCTGCGTAAAAAGTGCAAAAACGTGATCACTAACTATTCCACCACGCACTAACAACGTTGCCATACCAGGGTGGTGACCACAGGTCCAGGCAAGTCACGGAAAACTACGAAATTTAAAAAGACCATTTGCAGGTCTGGAAAGTCGTGGAAAAATTATGGAAAATAAGCATAATGTCATAAATTTTATGGTTGTATTACTAAAAAAGTACGCCAAAAATGTGCACTTGTCTTTCTACTAAAGCCGCTCTGTGACTCCGAAACTGACCGTGTTTTAGCGTTTGAAGCTCCGCCTCGGACCCGATGGGGAAGCTCACAACGCTCCCCCAAACCTCCTAGTTGACCCTGCCCCTCTTTTATTTCGAAAAACATGCTGTGCCAATAGCCTGGGTCATGATTTTTATTTGTTTGGTCATGGAAAATCCTTTCTGAAAAACGTGCGGTGACCCTGCTATAATACATATGTTCTGGTTTGGTAAAAGATGTACTTTTAGATATATTTTAATCAAATTATTATACAAAAAACACTGCACAATGCACACACAGACCAACAAATGACTTGAAAATGAGACGGTAGTTACAACAGCAATAAGATGACCAGTACTCGAATTATTTGTCCGTGAATTCACGTTGTACGCCCTATAGTCTGATAAAAACCAAAGTCCACTTGTTGGAGATTTGTTTTGCAAAAATTCACATAACAAGTCTTACAGCAACTTCACAATGAACCATTAAGTCAACATCAAACATCAAAACAGTTGCAAAGTCTACATCAAATTGAAAACCCAAAACACATCCGCAAATAGATTTTGACATGTCATGATGATGCACAGCTTAATGTACCTACCTGACTTGTTGTTTAACGTGTTTATCAGAAATCGAATTAGTGGTGTTTGGGATTAAGCAGATATTGTCTAGTAGACCACAACGGAACCGCAGTGTTGTGATAAATACATGACAAAGTATTTATATACTGCTTCAAATACCGTCGTTCGTAATAAAGCAAAAGACTATGCGATCTGAGCCTGGTTTAAGTAAGATACAGCACAGTCTGGGGTGGTAAAAGCCCGTACTGCGTACTTGCTTACCCAATCTAGCAATGCAGTGTTTGAATACTTGAAGTTTTTAGCCGACCGTACTTGAGTTACGGTCGATCTTATGGTACGGTTGTCGTCTGTCTGTCCGTCGTCGTCGTCGTCTGTAACGGATGTATTGTGACTATATTGTAAACCGTAAAATTTTTTTGCAGGAATAATTTGCCCTGTGTAATAAACCTAGGCATGCAAAATTTCAGCGATTTAGTGCAAGGGGTTGAATAAAGGGGTCTAGGAAAAATGTGCACTTTCCAACGAAAAACTGGCCTTATCTCGAAAACGGTGAGAGATACGGCCAAGGTTACTATTAATCACTAACAGAAAGTGCCATATGCCTTGTCAGATGAAATAAAAATCATTGACCTTAGATGACCTTGAAGGTCACTGACAACCAGTACGGTCGGCTATCCTAGCGACAGTTGGGCTTGTTGTTAAATACCTCCACAACACTGGCTAAGTTGCTGGAGGCGTGCATTCGCTAAGGACGATACAAAAAGAGTACATAGAAGACGAAGCTGCCGGCGATGAGACTGACGCTGAATACGATGAAGCAGAACCGATCAATGACTGCAGCAGCAATCATCCATTCACCCATCATCTGTTGATTCCTTACAGTCTGCTGACGCAGTCGGGCGTCCGTGCGCAGTTTTCTGTCGAGCAGAGCGCTGATCAACGTCAACTGGCGCTCTAATGAAACGACGCCCCGCTCTCCTGCTGCTGCTGACTGGTCCTGGAGGTGCGAGGTATCGTTGGGCACGTCGACCTCGTGTGGTGGTGGATCCATCTTAACGTCAGGTGTGGTGGTCGCTTCCTTGTCGTCGTCGCTCGTCGTTTTCATACACATCAGCGACGCTAGCCACTTGCACACGACTCGCTTCATCTATCAACACAGCAAGACACGGCCAACTGTCGCAGTTAGACTGTGCGATGCAAATGTCCTTGAGAGCACGTATCACCGACTAACAGTTACGTGACAGTGGCTCGGTTAAGGGGGCAACCTAATTATCGCACGAAACCGTTCGGACAACCATTTATTCAAGATAAATGTGCCTGTTGGGGGCGACTTTGCGTATCTTGGCAAATTAACGCTAAATATTATGACCTTAGATCTATTCGGTGCGATCTTGTGTGGCCTGTTGATTTTTTGTTAGCTCAACCCGGGCGTCATCCGCCCGTGCACACGTCTAGCGAGCTTAGCATGCTTCGCCGACTGCTGTATAAAGTATTAAGGTGAAATGCAAAAGGACTGCCTTGTTCTGTTAAACTGTTTCTATTTGCCTGTCTGTTTATCTGTCTAGACTGTAGTTTGGCGTATATTATTGCTCGTTTTATTGCTATCGTTGTTATTTTTATTGCCATTTTGTGTACGTTTTCTTTAACCGTCTCTTTTGTTGTTGTCTGATGGCGAATAAAGATTGCACACTGCGGAGAATTTCAGTCTCTTATCTCTGCCGCGCTTGTTCTTTTATTTCAAGCCGAGAACAGCGTCACTCTGCGGTGGTCAACAGTCTGCACAGCTGCAATAAAACAACTGGAAACAGTCGTCATCGACTGCGTTTGATTGTGTTGCTTTGCACTTATAGCAGACAACTGGCTAGTGTTATTATACTCGTGCGATTGCCGTTGAACGTAAAGTGCCGCGGCACTGCGACAAGCTTCAAGGACTATCGGTCTATGCCTATCACATCACGACCATTCACAGAGCGACCCATTGGGATATTCCACTTCTTTGAACACGGCCGCAGAATATAATAAGAGAATAGGCTTGTGTCCACAACATAGCTACACAAAACAAGAAAGCCCAGCTGTCGCTAGGGAATACGCGCTACAGCCAGTTCCTTCAAGATCATCCATGGTCGATGATTTTTACCTCATCTGCAAGGGCGTATGTGATTTCCTATTAGTAATCAATAGCAACCTAAACCCTATCTTTTACCGTTTTTAAGATATTACTAGTTTTCCATTAAAAATGCGCATTTTTCCTTCTCCCTTTCATTCAACTTTACATTTTAAAATGTTCCCTTTGCAATATGTCCCCAAAATTTTGTGCACATAGAGCCTTGAGATAAGGCTAACTATTAGTGTAAAATGTTTTTCGTTATGACTCAAAGCTTAGCCACAATACATCCGTTACAGATAGACAGACAGACGGACCGACGACACATCAGGCCATGGTAGACGACTACAGCATAACTGTCACGCGTCAAAAACACTTGGTTTCATGTAGCAGATACACAAAATTTCACAAACCGCAATACCACCAAATTTAACGAAAATATTAACACTGTACGTTAGTCTTTCAACTTTCTGTAGCATGTAGGCAACACAACGGGCTCGTGGTAAGTCTGGAAGAAACAAATACACCACATAATCTTAAATATAATTAGTCTGTAAATTTCAAATCGTGTGCTTATTGCAGTTTGGGGCTAGGAATTTCGAAAAACGACAGATATTCGCGCACTTCATTTGAGAATGCTGCCTTTTATTTATGGTGCTTTTTTATTTGTCTCGGTCGGCAGAGCTAAAAAAGCTTTGTTCGCTGCAGTGTCGTCATTTTATGTTCCGATTTGCGATAATGCAATCGTCTGTTATCATCCCAGCCAGCGACGCCAATTTCCTTGCGAGCTATATGCCATTTTTACGCGCGATAGCAGAATGCTTCGCGCGTCTTAGCCATGGTCTAAGCGTCCGTCCGTCCGTCACACCCTGGCACTGTATCGAAACGGTGCAAGCTAAAATCACAAAATCTTCAGCTTGGGCTGCCTCGAGGTCTCTAGTTTTTCGTGACAAAATTTCGTGCCCCTGAGTGCGGGGTTTCCCCTCGAACGAAGACGTCAAACAGGGGTGCCCCTCTAAAAACGTTATTTTCGCCCTATTGGCTCTACTAGTGTGAAAACGGTTGAGATAGGTACACACATGTTGCTTATCATAACAAGCACTGTTGACAGGCTTTTTAGATTTATTAACATCGATGACCTTAAACGACCTTGAACCCCCCCAAAAATGGGTTTATAGTGAATTTTTTGCAATTTATGGATGCAGCGCACATTTCAACACCGAATTGCGACGAAATAGCTGGAGATAGACCAAGACAACCTGCGTATGAAATTTTTAGCACTAAACTAGATTTCAACAGTTCCAGTCTCGACCCCCTACGTTCAAGGAGGCCAGCGCAGGCAGGCGTGAAAGACGGCTACCCCCGTAAAAAGTGGTTATTTTACAGCAATTATCTCGAGTAGCGTGAAAACGGTTGCAGATAGGTACAGACATGCTGCTTATCATAACAAGCACTGGTAACAAGCTTTTTATTAGTGTCAACGTCGATGACCTTAAATAACCTTGAACCCACAAAATAGGTTTATTTGCGAATTTTTTGCGATTTCCGGCTGCGACACACATTTTAAGAGTGAATTGCGTCGAAATGGCTGCAGATGGACCTGCACAACCTGCGTATGACATTTTAAGCATAGAACGTACATTTTTAAGAATCTAAATTTTGATGTCTTAAATTTAAGTACTCTTTCAAGATGCCTCAGATTCGGCCACTGACTGACATTGTGCACTTTAAATATGCACATGCATCAATGTCTTATTGCTGTAGGTTTACACTGATTGCCAAAGTGGCAGGACCACTGCTATCGCGCGTCACACTTGTTCAGGCGACGTACAGTCCAAGTCGAGTCAAGTCAAGTAAGTTTTATTATTTCAATAGCGAAACTACTGTTATTACACAACGTTAAAATCTGCAGTGCACGATATGAAGTCCAACGTATATATTCCAAATTCAATGCACTGACTAAATCGGTCAATATCTATGAAGTTGTGAATAAAACTTGAAAGTTGAGTTTTGCAAACCACTGTTATACCGTACCCATGGCGGCAGAACAGTTAGAGGTTCGCTGGATGCTCTGTTATGCAGGTTCATGACCAGCATGGTAACCGCCAGCTCAAGACAACACATGATCATCACGAACAAGAAATAGACTCCTGTAGCGTATCACAACACGTACAACGGTGCACTAACTCTGAACAGCATGTTGTGTACACAACTTTGTACACATATCATCCTCCTATACACGTATGTACAATCAATATGATGGTCGATACAATATCTACATAGTACGACAAAAAGAAACGAAACGCTGTAGAAAAATATAAATTATAGTTTTGCATAAATTAATACACAGTTTTTTTCTTTCTGTTTTTTTTATTATTTTTTTATTAATATAATCATTAGTTTATTATTATTTTTATACCGTTGGTAGTAAAGAGTCAAAAAATAAAATAAAAGTAAAAACAGCTGGAATGGCTACTGGTCTGAACAATCAACGCAATCAGTTAGTGAGCGGAGTGTGAGGAGTGACGTCATGGTAGGGAGGGGGAGCAAGGGCATTTGCCTCCCCAACTTGTGGGCTGATGAAAAATTGTGGAAAAAAAAATTTTTGGTCGAAAAAATTTCATCCAAAAATGCAAAAGTTAGGTTAAATACCCCTATTTTGTAGAATTCTGAAAACAAAATTAAAATCTCGAGAGTAGATTATAAATAGGCGTACGGAGAGGCCTATAAGCCCAGCCCACTGTTTTGGCCTGTAGCCTGGTCAGTGGGCGGGGCTTATGGGCCTCTCCGTGTGCCTAATAATAATCTAGGGCTATGATAGGCTGCAAGACCAGGCTATAGGGCAAAACAGTGGGTGGGGGGCTTATAGGCGTCTTACAGCCTATCATAGGCCCACTGTTCTGACCTACAGAGTGGTCCAAAAAACGGATACCCAGACCACTGTAGCTTTGACAGTGTTTGTTTTGCTAGGTAATGTGGTCACACAATAAAGGTGTGGTGGGTGGAAGAACTTCACGTTTACGCGCCATAAATTTCTGCTTGTAAC
>Ga0209367_1009884_pt1 | contig 12858 bp, 7 predicted proteins | sample WorMetLIZISLAND2_FD_187412 | JGI IMG/M metagenome (GOLD analysis project Ga0209367, IMG submission 187412) | Marine gutless worms symbiont microbial communities from Max Planck institute for Marine Microbiology, Germany - Olavius geniculatus... ... | reverse complement strand
GCGGTTGGTTACATCCCGAGATGGTTTACCTGCCCACAGGCAGTCACCCATCGCAGTATTAACCGGGCCCGGCGTACAGTAACTTCGCTGATCGGATCAGACGCGTTACCACTACACCACGCCTACCACCAGATATTATTGCTGTCTAACAGGTTGTTCTTTGTCGGCGCACGTGAAAATCACATGCCGGGAATTCTGAGCTGTATTCAAATGACGCAACACACACCCGCTCCTGCTGTTATCTTTACGGTCCGTTTGCTAGTCAGATTTTTTTATTTATTGTTATGCGTTTTCTTGACGTTTTAACTGCCGCGACAAAGTCTCCTGGATGGCTATTTGTACTGCAAAACTTGGCGATATCAATTTCCGAGCTGAATCAGTCAGAATCAAAAGATTTATATGATGCTATAGGCGCATTGACTCAACGGTCAGGGAATTGTCAGGGAAAACTTTGTTTTTGTCTTTATTGTTAACTTCACGTTTGAAGCAGCATTAATTAGCAGCATAATATTTAGTCCAATATACGTCTGTACCATTACTGTACACAGTGTGGGTAATGGCAACATAAGGAACAGTCCTGTGATGTGTCAGAGAGTTGTCGGAGTAAATTTCAACATGCTGGAGTCTCGTCACTTACGTACCGGGGTATATTATATGTGTGTGCATGTGTAGTGGTAATTTTTAATGTACTTTTTGACATTTTGCGAAAGCTTGACCTTAATCTATGTGGTTCGTCGGTGCAGTGTGCGATTATCCTGAATGGTTATCTGCGTTGTCTGGTTTAATCCAGAGAATAAATTGTTTTAGAATTATTAGCATGCTCAATTTGAGATTATTTTCTTCTGCAGCATCTGTTGACTCATTTAAACAGCTACTGAAGACACACTTGTTTGAAATTTTATTCCCGTTCATCTGACGTTAGGTTTTAGCATTCTGCATTTTAGACATTGGCGTTAGGCCTATTGTTTTTATTTTGCCTGTTTTGTCAGGCGCTCTTGTTTTTATCTTATGATATTTTACGGTGCCATACAAATTGTCATGTTATTATTATTATTATTATTATTATTAACAGGCCAGACGGTTTGATGTTGTCCTTTGTAATCTGTGATCGTTAGCCTCTCTGAAGCCACTAACAAATACTTTCTATATTAATTTTTACTTAGTAATTTCACAGGTGATGTGGCAACGCAGGGTATTGCGTCGCTGGTCTATTTGTCCTCGTCCGACATGTACAAGCTCATCAACTACTCGTCATTCGTGAACTGGCTCGCAATCGGACTTTCTGTTGTTGCTTTGCTCTACTTCCGTTGGAAACGCCCAAATGCTTCTCGACCAATCAAAGTACTCCGCTTGTCTTGGCTTGTTTGTTAATGATTACGTGAAAACAAGGGTAGTTGTAGTTGTTGTTTGGTTTTGCAAACTAAATGTCGATGATAATGGTAAACAAACTGCTTTTTTAAAACAGTTTTTTAAATCTATTTTTTTCAAATGTATTACATGAAAATAGAATTAAGGTAGTAGGAGTAGTAGCAGCAAGAAATGGAATTTGCAAGGAAAGGGGTTGGAAATTGTAAGGAAAAGAAAATTCAAGAAAAGGCTCCAAAATTTGCATTTGTGGGGAATTTGCAAGGAAAAAAATTGCGGGCACAGAATTTGCAAGGAATGCGTATGCTTATAGCTTCTAGTCAGACTGTTGTGTCTATCACAGTTCTGTAGGTGGCAGTATTTGGCCTGGTATACCTGTAGGCCCCTATATGTCACGTGAGAGTGATTGTATCTTGTTTTTATCATTTTACATTAAGTGTATTTGATTTTAATAAAGTATACCAAACTTCGTTAGTGTATAGGTAAACTTTACTGTGCTGATAATACTCTTGAAACACTGAACCAAATTGCTATTAGTACAATATTTAGTTAATCATTTCTTAGCATTCATTAAAAATTAATATACATTAACAGTGTAGAAAAAATGTAACCTTTACTTGCAAAACAGTTTCCTTGCAAATTCTGTTCCCTGCAAATTCATTTCCGTCTAAATTCCATTCCTTCCGATTTCCATTCCTTGCAAAGTGAGGCGACCCAACTGAGTAAGTCAGTCAATAAGTACACTTATAAAACTATTAACTATTAAAGATTAACTACTAACAGTTTTTTTAGGGTTTTTTTCTGCATTTTTAATATTAAATTGTGCATAGTAAACTCATAACCAGGTAACGAGCATTAATTCTGGTACAACTGCATTTATTCTGAGCATTAGCTTATTCAAGCTGATTTGTTTTTTATCCTTTCGAACAGGTGCCATACATGCAGGTCTTGCTAACTCTTGTTTGTGAATCGGACTGTCTGTCATGCTCATTGGCTGCTAAGTTGAACATTAAAAGGCCCGTGCAGTTTTGCAGTAATCAGTCTGCCAAATTTCAGTTTAGACGTTTGGGTTAGGGTCAGCGTTATGGTAGTACTAGTAATGAAGCTCCAAGGCTGACATATTTTTCTCGTTCATTTCATTTTGCACGATGTCAGGCATTGCTGTATTGAGACGCAAACATGTTTGTAGGTGGGGTTGTTCTGGCCGATACTGTACGTTGCTGTGTCACTGTTCCTGGTTTGTGTGCCACTCGCCACAAATCCCATCGAAGCAGGTTTCTCATATTGTTAGCTTACATCTCACTAAAGGCATGTACAAAGCGACAACTAACTAACTCACTTAGTACACTTTGCAGAATGAAGTTTGTTGGCTTAGTACAGTGGTAGCAGTGCAAAAAAAACTGAACTGCACTGAGATATTTCAGTTCGTTTTAGTTTGTTTGCTTAAGCCCAAATTCCATCACGCTGATTTTCTGACATAGACGCGAACTTGTTGCAGACACAAATCACGAAAGTCCTCAACACGAATCATGTCGCCAACTTTTGTGATTTGTGTTGCGGACTTTTGCGATTTATGTCCTCTCGACAAAGTCCGTGGATTTTGTCGCAGACTTTTTCGCCGACTTTTCCCGTGCATTGTGACGGACTAAATTCCACTAGAGCGACACAAACGGGTTTGTCGCGGACTTGTCACAGACTTTGTCGCAAACGACTCAACATGTCAAGATGGTTTGTGTTTGTGACTTTTGTGATTTGTGTCTCCAATTTTCACTGAAACTTCATGATTTCATGCTTTGTCATTGTTTGTGTCCGCAACTTTCATCATTTGTGTCCATGACTTTCCCCGCGGGAAGTTTCGGTGAAAGTCGGGAATTTGAGCTTTAGTACACTTTTGTAGGCACAACTGAACTGCATTTCAGTTTAGTTCATGCTGCCCTTTTACACTGCTGAACTTGTTTTATTTGTTCCTTGGGCATTTTTTTGGAACTCTATATAACTAAATTATTACAGATGAGATGATAAAAGCTTAGTATTATACTGCTATCAGTGCGGTGCAGAAAACCACAGGTAAACACAAGAAATAGTTTATTTGGGTGTACTTTGGAGATTTAATATTGTGTTTTAATTCCAGTCAGTTTTTGATGCACTCTCTGCATATTTTATTTCTGGCACTCTTGTTGCTGCATGTTGGATGTGTATGTGAGCCACCTTGTATAGTTATCTGGGCAATTGTTGTTTGCAGGCATGGGCTGCTTGATTATCATAACTGGGATACCAGTGTACCTCATATGTGTTAAGTGGAAAAACAAGCCGAAGAGCTTCAGACGAATTATTTGTATGTTTTCCACATATTTTGCCAGTCCATCTACATTGTCATTGTTTTATTCTCGGTTCATGTCTTTTTTATATTTTTCACCAATTATCAATTAAGTTTTTAGTTTATTTCTCATTGTGTTTTGATCACAATGTGCAATAGACTATGTAGCAGTCAGTTTTTCATATTGAACATCATTTAATATATGCTGTTTAGCTGTCGTTGTGCGTCTTATTAACAGCTTGGCTATTCAGTCTGTCAGAAATGTTTTGTTCAGTGAGGTTTAGCTTTTCACCGAGTGATAGGAGGCAGTGATATAAAGTTACAGACAGGCAAAAGCAACAAGTTTGCTGAATGAGAAATGGTGACTGGTTAAAAGGGTAAATTGATGCAGACCTCAATCTAGTAGTAATGCTATCTCTGTGTAGATGGTACACTTCATCTAGTGCATTGTCACTGTTACAGAATCCCCTGCAGATAATATTTTCATGATGGGTTTTTGAAACACAAGTTACCCCAAGAATTTTGAGTTATTCTTGTATAACTGGCCCATCAGAATGGTCCCAAAGTTACCCCAGCATTATTGTCGGGATAAAGTCAGGAATCAGGATAAGTTCAGAATTATCCTTTCTGCTTGGAATACCTATTCCAAGGTTTATCCATAGTTTTTAAACACCGGGCATCAGTGCTGTATATGTCAGTATCTCACTATCTCTCTTAGTCTCCTGTTTGCCATACGGCTGCTCATGGTATGGTTCATGATATTTGCTGTAGATCGTGCAAATCTGCTGGTCCAGAAGCTGCTGTTGGTCGTGTCGGAGGACAAAGCCGACTAGCTGCCAGCCGTCGTTAGGAGTGTGTGACTGTGTAGCGTGTGACTGTGTAGCATATACCTACAACAGTGTGGGTCGTAGATGGATGGGTTGAGGCCACTGATCATATCACACGGCGTCAGTATTATTATCGTTAGTATCTCTGACCGTTGCTGCTGTATCTCACTGTTGGTGTGTACTCATTTGACTAACAAACCTGTTAGTGGTAGCGTCGACCAATCGTCTATATTGGGGGCTCGGACATTTTCTCTTCCGTCTTTGTGCAGTTGCAGAAAATTGTCCAGGGGCAAAGACATCTAGGCGCCACAGGCATCGAGCGCATTGAACATAGATAGAGAAACGTTTCACCTCCCCTCCCTCTAAGGGATCTGGAGAGTGCCATGAGCTCCTTTGGTAGGGTCCAGTACATGAATTTGATATTTGGCTTAGACAAGCTTTTTGGCCTACTTTTCGGCCTACTTTTGGTTCTTCCTTGCACACTGTTTCACAGCTGAAAGTGGAAGTATGCGCCACCGAAAAGAGTCCAGAATTATATCACACTTTTGGTGGTTTTTGCTTGGGCCTTGTGGGCCGGATATCTACCCGTCATGGACCAGATGTAGCCCGTGGGCCAGACATTGTGCACCATTGATTTACAAGGTATTTTACTAACATGTTTAAGTTATGTTGGGAATTTTTAGTTTTCATATGTGATGGCAGTATGTCGTTGTGAAACTCAGTGGTACTGCACAGTCATTGTAATGCTTTAATGCTATATTACTAGTTTGTTATATGGAATGCCGCATATGCAGCAGTTCAGTCTACGTGATACCAAAGCATTAGACTGATATAGGGCCCTGAAGAGGATGTGTTCAACATCCAAGCTTTGTACCTCCTAATTACCTCCGCCAAGGAGGTTGTTTTTGCCAGACTTTGTCTGTTTGTCTGTTTGTTTGTTTGTCTGTGTGTTAGCAAGATAACTCAAAAAGTTATGGACGGATCTTTCTGAAATTTTGAGGGTATGCTGGGAGTGGCACAAACTACCAGTGATTTAATTTTGTGGGTGATCCGGCAGGAATCCTGGATTCTGGATCACTGAAATTTTCGTTACCATTGCGTTAAAGGGGGCATAAGGGAACTGTTGGCAAAGTGAATATGGTGACGCCACCTGGCGAATAACATTGCCTTGGCGGAGGTACCTGCGGGCTGTGACTGCTTTCTAGTTTGTGTATGTGATCTTTATCCTATACATTAGGGTCATTTGGCTGAATGCCATTCCTGACACCTTCAGTGTGATATATAGATGTGTGATAAGCTGGAATCAAACGTCTTGCCTTGCCGACTCATGCTTCGCTGAAATAGCATGGTATTTATAAAGGGTGTGCCAATAAAAAGTGGACCGTTTGGATGCGGTGCTGTAACTGAAACAGTTGCAATAATACTAGGGCTGGTAACGATTAAATTTTTTTTAATAGTTAACTTTTTGAAATTTAACGATTAATTAATCGTTAATTTTAGTTAAAATTCAGTCATTGAAAATGCGTTGTTTAAACCATTAAAAAAGTCACTGTAGAGTTATATGCACTGAAAGTGTTAATGAATTAAGAACCTTTTAGGTTTTTAATGTTAATGACACCAGTCCCGGAGACAAACAAGCATGTTCACGGTTGATGGATCCAGCGACAAACGTCTCTTATTGACGATGTATCCGGCAGAACCGTTAATCGTTAAAAATAAAATTAATTGTTAATTTTCTTTGTTAGTTAACGATTAAATTAATCGTTAAAATCTGCAGCTCTAAATAATACTTTTCATTTTGGAATATGATATATACTAAACTGATGTCACTTAATTACTTTTTGAGAAATACGCATTCATTTGGCATTTTTTGCTGTTTGATTTGTGCACTATATATGTTTACTTACTTAGTTTCTTAATCACTTAAATATAAGGTTAAAAAACTGCAGCAGTTGTTATGTCCATGCTTAATGTGACACATTTTTGTTGAGGTTACACCTAATAATTGTTTTAGAGTACTATAAACTTAATGCTTCAGTTGAGTAGTTTAGTGTGGTCTTTTCATTTTATTTTTATTGCAACAATTGAGAAAGCCACTTTTCTTGTCTCATCCTGTATACTCATAATCCATGCAATGCGTTGATTGATATATTTTGTGTGTGAATTTGAAGTATATTATCAGTTTTCTGCGAATTGTTTTTGTAGTGACGTTGGTGGTGCATTTTTTTGTTATGGTACATTTTGTTTTTGCAGCAGCATTGCAAATTGTTTGTTTGCACAAATAACGTTTCTGTAGCATCTCTTTGACTATGTATTTTGTTTTGTTTTTGTGCACTCGTTTTTATGCACATTTTATGATCTAAACAGTACCAAAGTACGCCAAGCACTATTCTTAATGCATTTACGATAGAAGTACACCGTTTTGTGAAATGCTGTTACTTTGCTGCCATTTAGGTTGCTCTGTTTTGACTTTTATGTGACACAGTCACTTACTGAGTAGAGCATATTGACAGGTTGTTTGTTCAACGGTATCTCAGTTGGTTCATCTCAGTTGCAAGCCGTTAACCAGACTTTTGTCAAGGGGGTTCTACACCATGTACCCTTGGGCCGTCAAACGACCCTCCATTAATCCAGGTATCCAGAGTTCTCCCAGTGTGGTCTGTGGCAAAATCCTCGTGCTCAAAAATCATGTCTGGTGGTGGCGTTTTTGGTTATTTTATGCAGTGCCTGATTATGGGCCCAAGTTGAATCTGTGACGGATAGTAGAGATTTCAGTAAGCGTGAAATTTGATATGTTTTGTTAACTAAAAACAGTGCCATAATAAATACATAACAGTTTATGACGTTGACAGCTATTTGCTTTAAATCAAAGGTGTGTGTAAAATCTCAAAAATCAATGCTCCTTTTTAGAATTTCACAGGTGCAGGTGTAAAAGTCCCTACTTTTCGTTGTTTATGAAATATGGTCGAGGATATGCCCAAAGTTTTAAGATCACATGACCTGGACCGTGTTCTATTTGGGGAAGACATTTTCCCACCAGATTTGCCTGGATGAAGCTTGTACAGAATTTGAAGTCTCTAGCTTGAGTAGTTTTTTTCTAAGACATTTTTTTGCGTATTCCTTAATATTGCGAGTTTCAGTCTCATGTTGTCAGTTTACTATTGTAACAGAGTTGACATGATAGTGCACTGTTAGGTTATGTGATATGTCTCATGTACATAAACTGAACATGTATGCTGGATGTGCGCTTTTGACGTCCATTTAACCGTTGATTCATCGATTCATTAGCTCACTGGAGTTATTGTGATAATGCATTATGTGATCCCATTCTGTGCACCTTTAACAGCATGTACGAGTGTTATGTTCCATGTTAGAGATGTGTGGGCATGGTTTTCTGTATTCCCAATCCCTCGCATTCCTATTATCTCATTCATTCCCTTCCTGAAATTTATGTATTGTCAAATTGTTTCCCATTCCTGTACTGTTCCTGCGAACTTATTCTGATTCTCACTAAGCGTCAGTTATACTGGACACTACAATGCAGTAGTAATAAGTAGACAGATATGTTCTACCATTAATGTTATTGTTTAATATAATTAATATTAATGGTGTAACACCGGAGACAAACCTACTCGTTATTCGTTGATTTGCTTTTAGTCAAGAGATGCCTATAGCCTAGTCTGCTAGTCCTAAATTTTGCATCAGCTCTCAGAGCTGAGTACGCGCATGTTAATGAAGGGCACGTTGAGATCAGACAGAGCGTCAAGTTGTGACAGATCAAAGACTGAGACAAAGATAGGATCACCGACTCGGTGGCGGCCCGTGTCTGGCGACTGCAATACAGGCATTTCTTGGCTAATGCTCTGCACCCATGACAATATGCACTTTGTTACGTCGAGGATGTTTTGACGCATATACCTATCGATATTCCTATTCCGATTGAAATTATATCCATTCCCATATAAATGCTTCTTTATTCCCATTCCCATGAACAGCTCTATTCCATATATTCTATATATGCGCTGTCTGTGCTTGTGTCCATCTGTGTCTGTCTTCGTGTGTGTGTGTGCACGTATCACTGCATGTGTGTGGATTACATGCTGTCTCATGTCTTCGCTGTGACTTAAGTTAAAGTTGAGTGATCTTAAGTTAAAGACTGAAGTTGAAGTTAGTACATGTATTAGTTATCGCGTGCAGTACTGGACTACTGCTGGTGACTGCTATTTCAGTTAGTTTCTTTTATGCGGTTGGTTGTTCCTCAAGCAGTTGTCACGTGTTTGTTTGAATATGTCGTACAGTCGAAAACAGTTGTTGCTGTAGCTGTTAACGTATTTTTGTAGTGGTAGAAAATCAGTCAGAAGATTTTCGTGAAAACTTGGAAAATACTAAAAAATATAGACAGCAGACAGCGTTCAGAGCATGCTGTTTTGAGCATGTGATCAAAGGCGCCTGAGATCTACTTGAAAAGCACATCTCCGTCCTCAGTTGACAAAAACTTGCAACTCAGCATAGTGGTGTTTCGAATTTAGTACACAATAGTTCTAAAGAAATATATAGTTAAGCATAAAATTATGGTCCAATTACATATAACTGATAGTCCTTGCAGGCTTGCATATGATATAAGCTAACACTCTTAATAAGAGCCGAGACCTTGAGCTGTACAAAACAAAGTAACAGTATTGAGCACAGTACAAGGGTCATCCAAAAAGTTTCCGGCCTCGACATATTAGACAATTATATTTTCTATAATCTATACATCAGTGAAACGTACATCCTTTACGAACTCTAATGAGTAGGTTGCATATATGACGACATTGTAATTTATGACGTCACATAGCTCTAAACCCAAACGATTTGCAGCACTAACGCAAACAGCATAGAATCAGGCTCACTGTTGCATGGCAATTTTCCAGTCTGTAGCTAGGTTTACCACATCGGAGCCCCGTAGCATCTGATTTTGGGAAAGCCCTAACAAATACGTTTGTGAATTTCTCATTTGCATACGTGAACATACAATAGCCTACATTTGCGCTAGCGGCAAATAAGAGCATTTGAGTCAATTACGACTTCATGCAAATATGAGAGGCATTCAAAAAGTTTTGAGCCTCAACATATTGGACAAAATTTTTTAATTTTCTATATATCAGTAAAAGGTACCGACCTTGTGTATTCGTGTGAGCAGATTGTAGAAGTGACGTCATTGTAATTTATGACGTCATAGAGCATTAAGCTGAAACGATTTGGTGTGCTAACACAAGCAGCATTCAAATCAGGCTGACTGTTGCATGAAACTTTTTCAGTCTGTAGCTGGATTTACCAAAGTGGAGCTCCTTGGCATCCGATTTTATGAAAGCCCTGACATCTATGTTTATGAATTTCTCATTTGGGTCTGTGAATATACTATAACCTAATCTGTGGTAGCTGCAAATCAAAGCACTTAAGCCAAAATAGGACGCAATGCCAATATCTGATGGTATCAGAAAAATTTTATTAAAAATTTAACTGTTAATTATATCAGTTGTGTTAATGAAAAACCAACCAGAATTTATGGCTAGTTACATTGGCCCCTGATGGGCAGGGAGGCTGGGAGGGACCCTGGAGCAAGCCCTGCGCAATTTTCTCAAATTTCAGCAGTGCAGTCCAGTCCAAAGTCTACAGTTACCCAGCTGGCTGTTCACGACTATGACTTTGTACACCAAGGCCACTCTGCATACAGCAACGACCTTACCCCCAGTGACTATCATCTGTTTTGAAGTCTGAAATCTGACAATGATTGTGTCCGCTATCCATGATGATGAATGACTCGAGCCTTTTTCGTTGATGCTGGAAATGGGTTATATTTAATGCTCTGTGACGTCATAAATTACAATGACGTCATATCCGCCACCGACTCAGTTTGTAAAGGATGTACATTTCACTGATGTATAAACTGTGGAAAATATTGTTGTCTAACATGTCGAGGCTGAAAACTTTTGGGATGACCCGTGTAAGCAACAGAAAAACACATTTTTTGAAAATAGATCAAAATAACTGGCAGTAACAACAACATTTTGGAAGCATTCAACGTGCTATAATTTATACCTACGATAAACTAGAGCTGTCAAGGTGTTAATTTTTTTAACGCATTAACGCAGTGCATAAAATTTTTTAATGCATTAATTAACGCGTAAATTAACGCACCCAGTCCCGTCGAGATGGAGAGTAGGAAGTAAATTACCCCGGGCCCGAGACGTTTATGGGACCCGCCTGTATAATATAGAAAGTTGGAAAAATGAAAAAAAAAGTTTAAAAGCACATATAATTTTTATTTTTTAAACGTATTTAGACTATTTACTATTTAACTATTACAGTATTTTTATTTTGTATATCATCTCTTGTCCATCATAGAGTCCATCATTTTGTGATGGACTCAATTGGGTTACGCTTACGCGAATTGCTTGCTTACTGTCTTTTGTCAGTTTCGTGCGTATGTTTGTCTGTCTTTCTGTTCATTTGAGATTGGTAAATAAATAAGGATTTAAAAATGTAATAAACTTTAATAAAGTAACTATCAATATTGCCGATGTTGTACGTGGACAGTGGACTATTAGCCTGTAGATGAAATAAATAAGTAATTGTTTATTTACAGCAGTGATGAAACGAAAACTAGTTTAGTTACTTGATTTCATTCGATTGTCATATAACTGCAGTTTAATGGAATATCCGAACTTTTGCTGCACAGAATTTAGTAACTGAATGAAATAAATTTACGCAATTGCATTAATTTTTTTAACGTGCGTTAATTTTTTTAACGCACGTTAATTTATTAACGCATTAACGCGTTAATTAACACGTCAACTGTGACAGCTCTACTGTAAACAGCAATGTGCTGGACCATATGTTACTCTGTGTTTTACAATCTGCAGCAAGCACAAAATACAAATAATAATAATGGTAATAAAAATTACTTTCACAACTCACTGAGTAACACATACAAACAATTCAACATTCTTTACAGTTCAGTGACATACAACTTTGAAAGCTGTTCAAATGATTGAAAAACAGATCCCATAACAACAGAAACCGTGGAAACAACATGAAAATGAGTTAGCACGGCCACATAAAGCGTAAAAAATTCCTGCATTTCCAACTGCCGTTCGTCCCATAAAAACTTCCGTACCAATACCTAAAATTCTTAGAACTACTTTCCAAATTTTACTGCAACAAAACCGTTTGCATCTGGTCCGTTGTGCAGTAGTACTTTTACTTTAGCCCTCGTGGGTGCTATTCAGTGTGTCACTTTGATTTGGAGCTAAAGTATAATGTTACATGGAATGCCATAAAAGCAAAATCCCTAAAAAGTGAAAAAAATATTCCCCCTCCCTACTTTTTGCCGTACTGCAACTGGAAGCACAGGAACGTTTTAGGCCTAATAACGCAATGGTAGCAATGACATGAAGGAATACCACAGAATGCAGAATGATGCATGTGGTAAACAACGAAACAACACGCACCCAGTACAGATAGAACCATAATAATTACTGGTACTTTTCCATGTTTAGCTGGTCAGCTAATTGCCATTAGCGGCTTTGAAGATGCCTGTCCTGACTCACTTCGTAAGTGTTTGTAGTCTACATCATTTTGGAAAAAAGCATTAAATTCTTCAGAAGCTAGTTATTTCTAACTTCTTTTTAGATCTAGACTGTCTTTGCAAATAGTTTATAACATTCATGCACTCACTTTTCAGTTCACTCGTTCATTAATTTCTGACCAATTCCATATGTAGAAAAAATGATGACAAAATGCTTGCCGGTTTTAACAGCACATTAAATCACCAGATTACACGTATACTGCGGGAATTTGCAACATAGGCTCAGTGTGGAATACAAACCATTAAGTGAGTTCAATATCACAGACTGGGAATAAGAATTTTATCGATAAGAAAAGTAAATTCACAAATTTTTTACAAACTCAAAAACGCCTGTTTACCATAGATGTGCAAAACATTTTTTTAAATTGTCAAATTAGTGAATTTTTGGGAATTTGAAAATAATAAGTTACGAACTGTCAATCTGTGTTCAATATCAGACAGAGCTCAGCAACATGCGGGTGGTGAACAACATGAATTTACGTCATCCACAGCGAAGGTCTTCGAATAATTTCTAAGTAGCGAACGTTGGGGAACAGAGCGGAAATGAGTCGGGACAGAAACATCGGGGCATCGCGCAGTGACATCTGCGGCGACACAACCGACTCGACCGCCATGTCGACAGTGTCTCGCAGTGACGCATAGTCCTTCCTGGTCCGGAGTGACTCGAGGTGGGTGAACGTCTGACGAGCCTGCTGTGATGCTGTTGGCATGGGGGGACT
>Ga0209367_1009883_pt1 | contig 12859 bp, 5 predicted proteins | sample WorMetLIZISLAND2_FD_187412 | JGI IMG/M metagenome (GOLD analysis project Ga0209367, IMG submission 187412) | Marine gutless worms symbiont microbial communities from Max Planck institute for Marine Microbiology, Germany - Olavius geniculatus... ... | reverse complement strand
ATTATTCTTAGTACAGAGTATCTTCATAAAAACACGTGTAACTGTGAAGTCCAGTGAATGTTTGTGGCGCGATGTAACCGGGCACGCCTCGATTCCGTACAGCATTGGAGCTATACATTTTGTGTCTTACAGATTTACAACCACCTCATCGGAGGCGAAACGGCCAATTTTGCTATAAACTGCATTAAATGCTAGTTTTTTACAGACATATTCGTTCATTTTCAGTCAAAAATAGCGAATAAATGAACAAATGTTGTTGTTCATTTTATATCAAAATCCTATTTTTCGATTTGCCTTCATAGAACATGCTGTACAACAAATCCAGACGAATCGAAAGCCCGGAACAAATCCACAATATCTTGACATGTCAAAATGTCGTACAGCTCATGTATTTTGCGACTTGTTTCAAATAAGCGCACAACAAAGTGAAGCGTGGTTGTAACTTGTAATGGTCGCACGGTGAGAGCACAATCCGGGTTTAACGCGTGGTGTGTTGAATAATGATTAATTATTGGCAGACTCTATACCGTCTAACGCAGGAATCAAATTTCCTCGAAGACAGAAAAAAAACACGACATCGTCTTCATTAATCAGAGATAACGTACGGCCGTGTGCTATAGGCCTATCTGACGTCATTTCTCAGCAAGCGGTCCAGCAGCAACAGCAACGCACCATGCTAACTCAAAGCCGTGCCGCGGAACAACTAGCAATAAGTCCGTATAACATAATATTCATATTACTAACAGTTTTCATGTACTTGTACATGTACATTGCACACGAGACGATTAGCCTAGGTTTAACTAACAGGTGTATGCATCTTCAACGAAGGACTGTATCATTACATTTTGTCGTGTTTAAATTATCCACAATTTGAAATTGTTATCGTCAAAATGCGTCCAGTTATATTACCATGAAAATCCACGCTAAACAATCACAGGAAATTGTTTTCGCACATGCAGGCTTCGTCTTATGCCGTGGCTACACGCACCGATTCTCTCGTCCGAGGTGTTGCCCGAGCTTCTTAGACCAAGAAATCAGACACGTCGGACGACATGCACGACATGAAAATGCAAAAACATGAAAATGCAGCACAAACTTGTAAAAATGTAAAACTGGAAAATGTGGCACAAGCCTTCAGGGGGGAGGGTTGAAAATGCAGGAAAGGGAAAAGGACACGAAAAGTATGGAACGCCTACGTCAAATAACTTTTGTAGGTGGACTCTAAGGTTTAACGGATGACCCTCGATAACATCAGAGCTGATCATTTCACAGTTTCTTCAGAAGTACTAAAGTATCTGGAATGTACGTCAGTCGGCTGCGACGGATCCGCAAAGACAGTCGACGACCTGCAGTTCCTCCTCAGGGTAATATTAAGGGTAGTGTGACTGAATCCATTTAACCCTCTTTGGCTAACTGGTCTTTTGGTATTTTGATAAACCGTATCGAAGCCCACCCAAAAACCAGTTTTTACGGGGTGTGTCAAAAATTACGCCTTTGTATTATGTAAGTTTTCTACCCTTTTTACATTTACTTTTTGGTTTTATATTTGTGATTTGCTCAGTAGCATATACATAATAGTTTGTAATTTTTATCATGGTCAAAGACACAAAGGCAATAAATGCTAATGCTGTTTTTTCGGAACTGTACAAATGCATTTATAGTCCAAGCCTTTGATTTTATCACAGTCATCCAAGCGAAACGAAACCCAACCATAAGGTCTTATAAATTTGCGTGCTTTAGCAGGAAAAAAATTGGTCAACGTTTACAGGAAAGAAAGAAAATAAATGTACTGCATCAGAGTTTTATAGAACACTGTTGTAGTGCACAGATTATGAGTTATCGGTAGATAGTAAAATCCCAGTTTTTTAGATAAATAGTAATTGCTTTTATGCTATATTTGTCTGTTCGCTTTCCATACTGACTTGTCTCGCATTTTCCAGTCCTGCATTTCAACCCTCTGCAATTTTCTTTCTGCCGAATTTTCATGACCTGCACTTTCGGGGCCGGTTACGATCACCAATTGGTGAAAATAAGTAAGAAGGTTAGTATCGCCGATCGGTGATTTTGGCAACAAAGGTTGCAGCTAATTACCAACGCCAAAATCACCGATCTGCTAAAATAAATGACCAGCTCTTCGTTCGAGGTTCTGATGGGCGTCTTTTGGCCGACGGGCAAAAAAACCTCGTCTGAGGAAATCGAACGAAATAAGCATGCATATTACGTTTGATTTTCTCCGACTAAGTTTTTAAACATAGGAAGACTCGCCGATGTTGAAGAACACTTTCGACGAGGAAATTGTGGTGTGTAGCCACGGCATTAAACAATACCGACGACCGAAACTGCGTGCTCTCTGTAGCCCGTTGTGCGCTGAACTAAATAAATGTTAACATTTGAAATTATAAAAGAGCGTGCAGTACAATCATTATTATCGTGGTTGGTTGTCGGGCTAAAGTTCACAGCTCAGTGACCAACTAGTTACAGAGTGATAACCGATTGGCGCATTCGCCGTATATAGGATGAGTTTACACTTTCAGGCCTTGACTTTTGATCTTTTAACTATGGTACGCACTAATTCCCAGCATGTCGTGCTGCCATTTCGAGATTCGTATAGGTAGCAGAATTTTCAGCATGTTTCGAGATCGCATGACCGCATGTTCGTCCGCTGGATCGCTCGCGAATTATACAGTAGCCTACAGACAGCTATAAAGTATACACGGACTGAACTTTTATACGCAATGCGTAATCGCCGCGATAAAGACAAGCGCGGCGGGCGAGAGGCGCGCACTGCGCAGGGCTGGTTGAAGACAGATCGCTTCTTTCGGCTGAAATTTCAGCGGCATCTATTGTATATAAACAGATCGAGCAGCTCTGCACACGATCAGGCAGTGCTACGTAATATAAAATGATTCGTGTTTGTGAAAACAGTGCGCCAGGGTAGAACACTTGACTGCATCGAGCCAACGCGCCACAAGAATGCAAGCAGCAACGAGCCGTGATCTTCCAAGGAATCGCTGACACAGTCACACGTTATAAGCCCTATTGCACATTCGCAGACCGAGCTCACTGGCAGCTCTAAAAGCGATCTTCAGTCGTTCTATACAGCCAAGCAGATTCACTGAAAAATGGCCACGAGTTCCTTCCAGCTATACAAGCTAGAAAGGACGAATCAATTGCTTTTTCAATATAGTTCAAGAATAATAGTGTTAATACTTTTAACGTGGTTATTGGTCAACTCAATGAACAGCGCTAATTTATTCGAACTTAGTATTACAAGGGAGCCTACACAGGGCCTCCGGAATCTGCACGTGTCTAAACTCGGCCGTGCAGACAGTAAGTAAGTAAATGACTGACCACGGTCGGCGAAGAGACTGACGAGGACGCGACAGAGTCCGGACCCCGCCCTGAAGTCACCGGCAATGACCCGGTTTAGACCGACAAATAGGCCGGCAGAGCTGCCCGGATGTAGTGAGAAGAGAAAGCGAGACTCGATAAACTGTCTGCGAGACCGTCGAGCACGCCACTCTACGCGACCGTTACTGACGTCGAGCAGCAGTCTCGTGTGCTTCCGGTTCACCACCCGGTCAACCACCTTGAGCAGGTGCCCGCCATCTATACTGACGTCACGGTGACCCGGCAGGTCGTTAGCATAGATACGCATCTGCTCGTTAAATACCTACAATATTGCGCACAGCCGACTAACGAATGTTTTCTATATGCTATTACTTCTATATTAGCATAGGTCTGTATTTGACGGGGTCCCAACTTCAAACCCAGTAGGTCTATACGACATGGTTGACCTCCTCACGAAGTTTAAAACTGTACGTGATATATGCGTAATTCATCTGTTGTTTACATTATAAACTACGACGCATTACCTTATATTTTTTCGAGAATTGAGACGTATCTCGCCCTTAACTCTGTCGTTTATTGGGCTAATTAAAACTATCTCTGCGACGAAAATAATCTTACGGCCACGGCTTCTAACTAATGGCGTGTAACATAGAGCAAACCACGATGTGCTTAACAATGAGCAGTAAAATTATAACCTTAGATGCGAGCATGAATGGCCCACACTAAACCAGGAAGCTGAGCGCCATATCCACTTTTTCTTCATTTTTACCACCGACTCATTGTTTGGGCGTCATTTTGCATGAGCCTAAATATTTAATATACAGTACCAAACAAACACAGTGCTTTTTATAGAAGTCGGAATTGTGCGGAGAATACGCACGTGCGTTTCTGCCATTGTGCCGACGGTTCTGTTACTGTCGTCATTATCATTATCATCAGCAGCAGCAGCAGCAGTAGCGGCGGCGGCGGCGGCGTTGACGCCGTATCCGTCAGCTCGTGATGAGTCGGACACGTCGACGGTCCACAGTCTCGGCTGGTCGATGTAGTCGAGGGTCAGTCGGACTCGGTTGAACGGACCGGTCGTCAGGTCGATTCGAATCACAGACCGCGCCGAGCACAGTTCATCGTCAGTCGGTGCCGGGCTGACGACAAACGTCACGTACTGACTGTAGCCCTTGACGATGCCGTGACGTAGATCAAGGTCCACGTGCTCGCTGTTGCTGCTGCTCGATGATGTCACGTTGTCGTCACTTCCGGTTCCCAGCACCGCGACTATATCACGCACGTCATAGCGCAGCAGCCATTTTCAGGAGGTCACGTGAATGACCGAAAAGTGTAAGTTTCAAATACACAAAGTCTACATTTTTTTCGTTTCGTTTCAATCAATCATTTATAACAAATTTGCCTAGCGCCAGTGGCAAACAATTCAGAAACAAATGTGTAAAAAATTGACTTCAAAATTTCTAGTCACGGATTAAGAGCAAAAAACTCTAACAGTTTGCAAAGCTATGTTAGGTCAAAACTCGAAAACGGCAAAAATGGCTTTGGGCGATATTATCACGTGTTGAATTCCAGACTGGCCCTTACAAGACTAGCCATCCTAAATACTTGAAAAATATTACTGTGTAACCTAAACAAAATTTCGTTGTACATACTTTTACTTAATCGACACAAAATAGGTGGCAAGCTAAGCTAAGTGAAAGCCGTTTTCGAGTGTTGACTCATATCGCCATTACATAAACGTCGCTCGTGAGAATGCGTAGCCCTATATCCGTTATGTAAGTTTTTACTCAATGTAATTTAACGCACAGTGAATTTGAAAGTTAAGACAAGAGAATGTTCATACGAACACGGAGTCTGTCCAATGCATTTCGATAGTTTATAGCATATGTCCGTATAAATATAATCAGTGAGCAGTTTAGACCGGCAGAAAAAAATCAAGCAGTTTAATTTCAAATTGTACAGCAGCAAAGATCCTTTCATCCGTCTGTATTATTTTAACTAAACAAGAAACATTGTCAGTCACGAGACCATTCGATTCGTCACTAGCGATTTACTATAAAAGGTCCATCGTCACCATGCGTCTATCTTGCACCGTTATGGAGATATGGCGCCTCAAAGATAATAAAATCACGAGTTTAACCTTTCGGGGTCACGTGACGTCATCAGTCACGTGACCATTCGACTCCCGGGGGTCGAGTTCGTATGGGTGGTCCATATTAACCATGCATCCATCTGGCATAGTTACGGAGATATGGCGCTTCAAAAATAATGGGGTCACGAGTTTGACCTTTTGGAGTCACGTCATTGGTCACGAAAGAAAGACGGAAGAAGGGAAAGAGATAGAGAAAGGGGGAGGGGAGAGAAGGGAAAGGGAAAGGGAAAGTGGAAGGGGAAAAAGAAGGGAAAGGGGAAGAAGAAATGGAAAGGAAGTTAAAGAGAAGGGGAATGTAAATGAAAAAAAAGGGAAAAGAAAAAGGGAAAAGGTAAAGGGTAAGGGAGAAGGGAAGGGGAGGGAAAAGGAAAAGGGGAAAGATAAGGGAAGGAAAAAAGGAAGAGAAAAAGAAGGAAAAGAGGAAGGGAAGGGGGAAGAGTAGGTAAAGGAAAGGGGAATCGGAAGGTAAAGACAAGAGGAAGCGGAAGGGAAAGGGAAAAGAAAAGGGGAAGAGAAAGGGGAAAGGAAAAAAGAGATGGAAAAGGGAAAGAGAAGGGGGTAGGAAAATGGGAAAGGGGAAAGGGGAAAGGAAAGGGTTAAGGACAAGGGGAAATGAGAAGGGAAATGGGAATGCAAATTTTTAAAAACTGGGGCATAAAAAGAGGTAAATTTTTAAAATTTTAAATGAAAACATATAAGGAATGTGTCCGGCCTCAGGACGCTTCGTTTGGGCCATTAGCGGCGTCAGTCGGTCCAACGGCCGGATCTGTAGCCATGCGCAAGGAAAAAAAGAAAAAAATAGACGCTTAACGGCGAATTTCGCGCATGCGCAGCCACGTCCCCTGTGAACTGATTGTAACCAAATTTTGCGTGTGTGGTCGGGTGGTCGATATGCGCACTGACGCCAAGTCTTATGGAAATCAGTTAAGGGGTTTCGAAGTTACAGGACCCCCAAACGCCATTTCCTATACTTAACGTTCATCGCCCTTACAACAGTGTCAGCACTACCGTGCTGCACTGTGATAATCACTTCTTCTGGTACATCGCGTAATCGCGTATGCTATTGTAACGATAAAGTCGGTCTTTCTGCTTGTTTGCCACTCTTGTAATGTTTGATTTGTGTCTCAACCGCTATGGTAACATTTGACTTTTTCACAACAAATACGGGCCTAATGTAATGAAATTTTAAAGAAGCCATTCTGAACCGAGGGCATTAAATGTAGAGATCGTACTAACAGTGACTTTTTCTTTCGTAATACGCTGCACGTCATAAGTCAAAACCACTTCACATAAAAAGTCTAACGCTTTAAACCGCCAATTACTATAATAGTTCTACCGCCACTCGTCAGTTTTAGAGGCCAAATAACTTGCTGTAATTGTTACTGCATTTGCCTAATTTACGGTGTAAAATCAGGGCGACAACTTTAATTAGTATCCTAAAAGGCTTTAAATATCGCGATCGTTTGTTGTTAGTCTTTTCCAGATCCCTGTTGAAATTAGTAGAAAATATCAAAGGAAAGCCGACGAGTGACAAACGTAAGCCGCCGTGGTTATGCGTAGAAAAAAACTGCTGCAACTTGCAAAAAAGTTTCGTTTTGCGAATCATCACGGCCTCACTTTAGCGTTAGCATGCGGTCAGTTTTTAAGCGCACGTTATTCATTTTTTTCTATTTTAGGCCTAGGCCTATATCTGGGCTGTCGAACAGGTCGTAACTGAAAAAAATCTCCAGGCCACCTATACAGCAGTTGCTTTGTGGTTAATCGCAAAGAACTGAAAGTCGTATAAGTCTTACGTGCGAGTTAGTTTGCATTATACGCGAAGCACGGCGCGGTACTGCTACCATGAGTTGTCCGTCCTTCTGTCCTGATCTCCGTCTATATAACGTTGCCGTATCGTGGCCGTATTATATTAGAAACTTGCAAAGTTACTTTAAAAGTCATGGCACGAACAGTTAGCTTAGAGACTAATTGCTTATCGGAGTCATAAAACCATCGAACTTGCTCGGTCAGGATCGGGGGCGTAATTTAGGTTTAGGTTTCAACATGGTCAACACTCTACAGTGACTTATGCAAGTGCAACGAGGCATAATACACTTTAGGCCGTGTTGAAACTTACTTGAATGTGATCGACTGTGAGTTCTGCCTGAGAATGGGCGTTGTACAAAGACCCGAGCCACGTTTCAGTCGTCACGGTTCAGCAGAGTGAGATTCTGGGCAGTTATAACGCTCAAGACACTGCAATGAGAGGCGACAAAAGTAGGTCATAAGACGCAGGCATAATTTGACAGAGTACACTGAGAAATGCATTAGATCTAATGTAACAGGTGTATTTTGCAGAGCTTACCTGCAACCAGTGACCAGCCAATCAGCAGCGGCTGCGTCGTGAACAACGATGACGTCATCACCGCCATGACGTCACTGTGACGCTATGGATTCGTCTGAAGGTGAACGGGATGAGAATGCTTCATTTAGCGACAGCATCTCCGCAGCATCTGAATCCGAAGTATTAAGATTTATATTTATTTAAGATCGTTCATCGGGTTACCTTCCGTATTCTGTCGGTGAACATCAGTCGGCGATACGGTATATCGTAACTCTACACAGTTTGATGACACAAACAGAATACAGCGTACTCGCCGTCTGTTTAGTGCGTCACGCGATTACGACACTGTTGTATAGGGCCTGGGCCCACGCTATGCTCACACACGCAACGACTAGCGGACTAGCCTATGAACAGAGGAAGAAGCAGAATCGGCCAGATGCGACCAGCTTCGGTAAAGGTCCCTAGAATCATCTTTTGCGCCGATCCGCTCTTCTGCCGTGAACTAAGCCTACAGCTGGGATCATATTATTACCAGTAGGCCAATACTAAAAACGCTCGTCGATCGTTTACGCCTATCTTGTATAAACACAAACATTGCGCCACACAACCGCTGCGACTACCTGGTAGGTAGGATACAGCTGCATTGAACACCGGTGTAACGCCAAACTACTCGTGCTGCTGCGAAGCAGGCGACTCATTGGACCAGTGATTTTCAACCGGGGTTCCGCGGAACCCAAGGGTTCCGCGAGCATATGCCAGGGGTTCCGTGGCTGATCAGTAAAAAATAAAAATAATCTAGCGTGCGAAATTATGTCAAACCAAGCCATAGAAGTATAGGCCCCCAACTACGCACCGAATGCTTAGTTCCAAATTAACGCTTTTAGCCGTCCACTTTTGCATACAGTGTTGAATATTTTTGTTGTTGTTAACAATGTTTGAATATTTGCATTGAACACTGAACGCTAACTTATTAGTGTCAGTATTATGAAATCGTGTGTTTATTTGTTGAAAGACTTTCATTTCTTGAAACACTCTGCTTGAAAAATATAAAAAGCTTCGCCCATCAGCGCAACTGGCTGGGGGTCCAGATTCCCTGAGCTGTCTGTGGGCGTAAAAAAGTAAAATATCTAATGATAATTTGTGTGCCTTTGGCGATCGCCTCGTAAGGTGCTTTTGGTTACGGAAAAAAATAAAATTGCTATCTAATACTGACAAATTAAACAAGTCTTTTGCCTGCTGCTTTATCGTCAGCGTTTAAGGGATACGCCCCATAGTCCAGACTCCCACAGGTTCTCTGTTTCTTGACTCCGAAGGGGACATCAGTCCCCAGACACCCTGAAAATTCCATTTTGCCTATATACACTGTTGAACTCGCGCCATTGCATTGGGTTCCGTGAGAGATTGTCACACTTATGTAGGGTTCCGCTGCAGCAAAAAGATTGAAAAACACTGCACTGGACAGTAATAGGGTGTTTACACGATCCAGCATTCATCCAGCTAGCTAGAAGTTCTATGGTAATTAGGAGAGCGGGCGGGTTGTAACTACAGATTTAAATATTAATGATATTGGTGATAGGCAGATTGGAAACACGTAGGCCTATCAGCTGTGGGCTAAGCCTAGGCCCGCCTAGGGCTTGGCCCACAGCTGATAGGCGGCAGGGTTCCATCAGGCCAGCTGGATGTTTGCTGGAAGTTTGCTGGACGTTTGCTGGATCGTTTAAACACCCCCACAAGCCTCTACGCACCTGCCGTGATCAAAATGCTCTAAAACTATCTCGTTTAAATTTTAACACTTAAGGCGAGTACAGAGCGACGTAAATGAACTAAACTAAACTAAACTGACATGGTTTGGGCCTAGTTTTTGAAGAACTGACCAATAGGGCAAGCAGTTATGCATGACAGTAAACACCGTCTAACAGATGACCAATGGGCTCTGCTTGAACAGTGGTCTGTCATTTTCTCAAAAACTAAACCGTGTCAGTTCAGTTCAGTTCAGTTACGTCGTTCTGTACGCGCCTTAACAATTTTACTATGACAATTAACAAGTCTAAATAAATTAACACGTTCCTTATAATACGCAACAGCATGGGCTAATGACAACACACGAAATATGTCTGCAAGCAATACTGGTAAACAATTTGGTAAACATACCTTATAAATGATATATCAATACAAGGCAGTACATTTTTATTATCAAATCATATGCGTTGTGTGATTCGTGTACAAACGAATTTGCTAGCAATATGGAAACAAAATATGTACAGCTGGTAACAATTGCAATATTTAATAGTTAACTTTCCAAAAACTTAGGATTAGTTAATCGTTAATTTTGATTAAAAGCTAACAGTAATATAAGTGGCAAAAATGCATTTTCTTGTTTAGCTAATTTCTCAGTTATTGATCTACGCTATGCACAGAAACACAAAAGCGTTGAGTGTTTTAACACATTCTTGCAAAAAGACTAAAATGCCAGACTTTTCCAGAAAGCAATAGTGACATCATGACAAGCACATAAAAAATCATTTGTATCTAAAGTGTTTTATTGGTGTAACTTTAATTGAAATTTTAACGATTAATTTTTTTTAACGATTAGGCCTAATTATGTGATTACCCGTTGATTAATGCAGGTCTACTAATATGTAGCCACATCAAATAACGTCGTTTCAATGTCTCTGAAGAACAACAATACGAGTACGTAGGCCCAAACGAACAGCGCAGTAGGCCTATCTTACTTTGAATTATAAATCTCCAAGTCCACATAAAAAATTAAACTTAACAAATAGATGTACTACTGGGGTGGGGTTATGACCCCCAAATTTGTGTGAATGAACTATAGTGCATTTGCCTCTCCCCCCCCCCAAAATAGTGTAGGCCTATACGGTTGGATTATCATGTAGCATTTAGGACAGGTTATTTTGTTTGTTTTGTTTTTGTTTTTAGTATCATCTTCTTGAACTTCCACGACACTGATAACCGCAAAGAAACAAAGAACATACTCATGCAGAAAATAATTAGCTCAAAACACGTTAGGTGCAGTACGTCTGAATCCGAATAATACTGGCAAGTAACCCACGCCCTCCCCATGCTTTAACGCAAAACGAAATCCAGTCCTTCACTAATACGACATGACGGTATGCACTCTGTGGATATTCTGAACATTCGTTGACCTGGAAACAGCAACAAACAGTGCAAATTAAGTGAAAATATACGCTTTGAATGTTTTACACCACCAAATGGTCAAAATACGTGAGGACCAAACTATTAGTCATTGTTTCATGTTACACTAACATTTAATAAATTAACTGTTGATTAATTTCACACCAATAAAAACGCTGGGCTTGTGGAGTTTCTCACAAATGAATGCTCGAATTTATGTCACGTTTATTTGTCATTTGTGTTCTGCACTTGTTGCGAATAAAGTGTTATATATATTAGCAGACCACAGCATCATGGCATCATGCACAGTGACATCAGCAGTGAGCCAGAAACTATTGGGCTGCATGGGATAAAACATTACCTCACAAACATTCTGTCCCTATCTCCCACTGTATACACAAAGCGTACGCTCATCCCGTCTTCAAGCATCATCTGCGTTACAGATAATAATTGCCAATTAAAACCTACAACGCTGACGCGACTTAACAGCTGAATTGAGTTGAGTCGCGTCGGCGTCGTAGGTGTTTTATTTTTCTTATTTTTCTGTGTGGTCGTTGTATCATTTTATGTCTGTCTGTCTGTCTGTCTGTCTGGTTGCTGCCTGTGTGGCGAATAAAGATTTATATAAGAGGCGCTCTAGCAAGTATTTCGAGGTCACATGTTAGGGGACATTAGTTCATTCAAAAAACCTTGAGGGTCATCCACAAATGACGTCACGCAATTTTATGGAAAAATAACCCCCTTCGTCACGTTTCGACACACTGCTCTGGACCTCTCAAATATGACGTCACAAACTTTTAATCCCTCCCCCTACAGTCTGCAGTGTAGTCTACAGGTCTACATAAGTTTCAAACACAACGCAAATTTTTTTGTATGATATGACACATTTGCTACAAGGATGAGGCACGACTGTCTGTGCCAGGGGCCGTGAGTAGAAACACCGGCTACGGTAAGCCTACATCATTCTCCGTCGCTTGCGCCATGCGTGCTGAACCATAAAGTCCTGTAGGCTCCTATATTAGCGCTATCATCCACGACTCCCTGTCCAGGCTTTGCCGCAGATGTGACGTGCGTGACGTCACGAAACCTTTCACTCCCTCCCCCTACGTCACACATCGTCACGATATCGTGAACCCCTTTCCCCCTCGGCGCGTGACGTCATTCACCTCTTGCCTCATTTAATCTCTGTACGCACGCAAAGCCATTGATAACAGCAGTAAGTAAGTAACCTGACGATGTTCTGATCGAGAACGGAAGTTGTTGGCGCCGACTTGGGACCAGCTGGTGGGGTGAAGTATTTGCCAGTCCAGCTTGCCGAGCCCATGTCACGTGAACCCAACATCCTTGGTCGGTAGGGGTCGGCCGAGTGAGGCGGGTAAGCATCAAACGTTCCCGCCTTCATACCGCCGCTCTAGACAACGTTAGACCATACATGCTTCTGCTGCTACATTGTCACGTTTGCTTGTTAATCTCAGAGTTACTTAAGCAATTTTTGCAGCCAAGAAACTTTGAAGACCGAAGCCCACAGTTCCCGTCCTCAGTGCGGTGCAGTGGACGCCGATGACTCTCAGCAACGACACGGCCGGCCACATACATGTCGGCATAAAGCGTGCTATCCCTTCTTGTTGATTTTGTGATAATACAATAGCCTGTATCATCAGTGGCGTCGGGGCAGGAAAACAATCCCCCCAAATTTTGGGCTGTAAGAAAATCTTTTCCTTGACGGGGAATTTTCGTCCAGCAATGCAAAATTTGAAGCTAAAAATAGATAGAGTACGATGCGATGATGGTATCACAGTGCAGCACGGTAGTGCTGACACTGTTGTAAGGGCGATGAACGTTAAGTATAGGAAATGGCGTTTGGGGGTGGGGGG
>Ga0209367_1009882_pt1 | contig 12861 bp, 8 predicted proteins | sample WorMetLIZISLAND2_FD_187412 | JGI IMG/M metagenome (GOLD analysis project Ga0209367, IMG submission 187412) | Marine gutless worms symbiont microbial communities from Max Planck institute for Marine Microbiology, Germany - Olavius geniculatus... ... | reverse complement strand
GTGAGTACAAACTTGCTTGTCTCAACTAGTGATGTCAGTTGCTACCCTGCTTCGATGGTGAACTTAATCTGGTTCGCTAATAAAAATGTTTATCGTGTCAGCACTGAGCTACATCTGGACATGAAATCAGGCATCTTGCGATCCAAAAACGCAACCATTTTGCAAGCTCGGTGTGCTAGTACACTGTCTTGCTCGAACATGTGAAAGTCCAGCTATTTCCACAGACACGTAAATGCGATTGCTTTGCACTTTTTTTGTGGCTGCAACTGTAAAACTTGAAAAATTTGTCATCAACGAACCAGATTTTTACCATCGAAGTAAGGTACCAACTGACAGGACCAGTTGAGATTAGCAGGCCTGTACCCATGGCATATTATGACGTCATCGTTATGTCACGCCTAGGAAAAATATTTAATCAATTGCCATATTTTGTTACAATATTTTGAATTAGTATTTCTTCAGCTACAACTGATGAAAATTTTATGTAAATTGATCATCATTTGAGTGAATTATGAAAGAAAGAAAAAGGGGTCCCTTTTTATGAAACACTCTGTATTTGTAGCACCACATTTTGCTCTGTGATAAACTGATTTTCAAACAAACAGAATCAGCCCAGATTTTTTTCCAGTTTGCTTTATTGCAATTTATTGCATTTTTGCACATGTGCGAACGCCATTAGTCTGTGGAGCTGTTGGTTTTCCTTGCAGGTTGGTGGAGTTGAAGAATACAAGATAATCGAAGCAATTCAGTCAAAGCGTGTAACAAAACCAGTCGTTGCATGGTGTATCGGGACATGTGCCAAGATGTTTACTTCTGAGGTATGTGCTGAGATTTTGTGGTAATTCTGCATTGTTAGTGTTGACTTCTACTGGATTGAATTGAACCAGGTAGCTTTTTTATCCTTCAGTGCTTTTATGCTGTTGGTTGAAATTTATTTTTTCTGCATGTTTACCTCTTTACAAATTATTTTTGTTTTTATTATGTAAATGTGCCACAAGTGAAATTTGATTTTTTAGTAGATTTATTTTTTGTTTAATTACATTTTAAGATTTTTATATCTTATGTCATCTAAAAGGTGATCATAAAACTTTACCTTAATGAATCTCTTACTTTTTTTAAAAGATTCTCTTGTTTGGTTGTTGTAATTCATCATTAGTGAACGCCATATAAATGTGTTTTATTACAAATGGTTTGTTGCATGTCTTGTGCCATTGTGTCTGTAGGTGCAGTTTGGTCACGCCGGGTCCTGTGCTAATGCCGAAGCAGAGACTGCAACTGAAAAGAACAAGAAACTTCGCGAAGTTGGCGCTCACGTACCATCATCATTCGATGATCTTGGCAGTACAATCATGTAAACACCGTTTTTCTCATTGTTGATTTTTATTATCTGTGTTGTTTTTTCTTAGGTATGCAGTAATTCCTCGGTTGTAGGCGCTGGTTAAGATTGTTATGCAGCGATCCTCATGGGCTCTATTGTGCATCTTGCCCATCTGTTTTGGCTTCTTAGTCAAAAACTAAAAGTTTAATGAAAATCTGTGAGAACATCCCTCAGGGCATTCAGTGTATCATTTTTCAGGTCCAAGATCAATACCATGAGATGTCAAAAACTTACCAAAAGTGATCATGTTTGGCGTGAAGTTTACTTAGACTTGCTGTGTTGCCAGCAGTTGGCTGTGAACTTTCAGTTGACATTCAGAATAAGGGAGTGTTTTTTGTACTTGGCTGACATAGTGTCTTAGTTTATGTAAGTGTTGTTAATGTGGTTATGTCTGTGATATCAGGTCAGTTTATAATGACCTAGTGAAGCGCGGTGTGATCGAGCCAAAAGTCGAGGTGGCACCTCCGACTGTGCCAATGGACTACAACTGGGCTCGTGAACTGGGACTGATACGTAAGCCGGCGTCGTTCATGACAAGCATCTGTGATGAGAGGGGTCAAGAGCTGCTCTATGCCGGTGTTCCTATCACTAACGTATTCAAGGAAGATCTGGGCATCGGTGGTGTTCTTAGTCTTCTGTGGTTTCAGAAAAGGTGACATTGTTCTGCTTTTGTGGACATATAGTTTGACATATTTCTTTGCTATAGAAATGTGATTTTATAATTAGTTTTGATCAGAATATTAGACAAAGTCTGCAACGATTGGTTAAATTTCAAGCTTTTTAAGTATTGTGCTCAAAGCACCTTGGTATGGCCAATGACCATCTGTATAGGTGTTTTCAAATATTATGTGATTAATTAATTTATTGATCAAAATATTTAAGCAAAACTGAACTGAGTTGTAATAAGTTTGTTAAATTCCAAGCTTTTTGAAACGTTTTGTGTAAACCATTTTGATAATGGTAATTCAGTAGAATATCTTCTAAATGTATATTGCATAATGTGCGGATTGTTTAGACTACCAAAGTATGCATCGAAGTTCATTGAGATGTGCCTGATGGTGACAGCTGATCATGGACCTGCTGTGTCCGGAGCTCACAATACCATAGTCTGTGCTCGCGCTGGCAAAGACCTTATATCATCTCTTGCCTCCGGTCTCCTCACTATTGTAAGCCATACGTGTTGCTAAAATGGTTAAAGGCTATGGTTAGTAGGATAATAGCGCTGTGTGCGAACCTGTCTCAGAAATATGTTGCATTACTTGCCATATGGGATCAAGCAGTATTACCTGCCAGTCAGCAAATGTGAAGTGCCTTGCCTTACCCACAGCCAGGTAGGCCAATAGTTTATTTATCTGCCCCAGAGAGATGGAAGGCTGAAGGTTGGTTATATGCCAAGATGGGCCACCAGTCAGCCGTCGAAGTAGTAATGATTTGATAGTGATTTGACTGCCAACTGTCAAACGCACGATTGCTTGATTAGTTACAAGTCCAGTGCTTTACCATTACATTGACCAGCAACATTTTTGCAGACATCTTACTGCTAAATTGTATTTGGAGTGTCTGGTATTGTGGCTGAAGTGGCTATGTTTATGTGTTATAGGGTGACCGATTTGGAGGTGCATTGGATGCCGCAGCTAAAGAGTTCAGCGAGGCGTACGATACCGGAATGATTCCAATGGAGTTTGTCAACAGCATGCGCAAGAAGGGCCAGCTCATCATGGGCATTGGACACAGAGTCAAATCGGTGATTATCTGTTTGATGTTTGTCTATTTTGACCACCGTGCTTGTTTATTAGGAAACTCACAAATGCGACTTGCACAATATTTTTACAGGTACAAAGTTAATTATAAAGTGCAAAAATAAAAATTTGTAATGAATAAAAATTATTGCACAGATTTTTGAAAATTATAAAAAGCAAATGGCACATTGTGCACCTACAGATGCATGTAATATTTTTTATTGTTGAATATGTGGTGCAGCATCTTGTGATAGGAAACCAGTCACTGTTTGTGCTAATGCTGCAGCGTATCTTGTATGCAGATCAACAATCCGGACATGCGTGTCGTGATTCTGAAGAATTATGCCAAGGAGCATTTTCCATCAACACCACTCATTGACTACGCTGTGCAAGTGGAACAAGTAACAACATCAAAGGTTTGTTTCAGTTATTTGGTAGCACTGCATCACAATGACCGAGTTTTATAATTAGTTATTTTTGCCCTTAGCTCAGCTTGGTATATAATTTTCACACCGGATTTGTTCTTTACGTGAGTAAACTAATAACGTTCAACACCCAGTTACGTTTTTACATAAAAAATATATTTACAAAAAGAAAAACAAAACAAGCAAACGTCTACGATCGCACATAATGAAATCACACAAAAAACACACAACCGCTGTCCACAGCAAGTACAGACAGACTACTCGTCCGATTGCAGAAGCATGGCCAGGCAGCTTCAGTCACGTGGCCTTGGCCGGCCAGTGGTCACCCAGCTGACCATGTCCATCTGAGCCCGAAAGTCAAGTGCATGCTCTGACAAATTTCCGACAGAACGAAATTTCCCCAACGTAGGAGATTACTGGTGCCCAGAAGTTCACTTGAAACGCTTGAGCGTGGCACACTGGTAGCATTTGGTAGTACAGTTTTAATGTTGATGTGCAGTGTGATCCATAAAAATGAGGAGTTATTTTTCATAATAGGTCCATTGAATTTTAGTCAGTTGAGTTTTTGCACTGTCTTGATCAGGAATAAAGTGCACGTTTTGTTTTAATATATTTCATCTCACCTCAAATGCATTCACACAAAACCTGGTGAAGATGGTGAGAAAAAATAAGTCGAATGTCATGTGGTTTAAAATTTAAGACAGTTATTAATGTGTGCACACCATTATTATGCAGAAAAAACTGTGTTGGATTTAATAGCTGCTGGACTAGTGCATACTGTTGGTCATCGGTGACGAATGTTTTTTTTAGATGCTTTTACAATTCACAGTGATTGTGTGTTGAAAGTTCAACTTTGATTCAAGTGATGCAATCCTTGTTGAAATTTACAGATGTTTGATGTTGCCATAATTGAAAACAAATTGCTATGTTTTTAGGTTCATATAAGTGCAGTGTATAATGTGATGTCTTTCCCTGATCCATATGGTCCATGACCGAGCACTGGTCTTTGATTTCTTAGCCACTAATGCCAGACACACTGCAAGACTACAAATAGGGGGACTAGTGCATTGTATTATGCCTGTTAATGCCTTGGCTATTGCTGATACTCATTGTGCCTACTCATACCGGGATGGAAGGCTGAGTTGACCTTGTGGCTGGCTGGCTATATTTCAGTATGGTTTACCCATCTGCTGACGATCGCCCATCCAAGTACTAACTGGACCACTGGAAGAAGAAGATTTCGCGTAGGCACTAGGCAGCGAAGCTGAACTAGGCCCGTTGTGCGTGAGCTCATCCCCATGACAGCACTTTAAGCCGGCGAGGGCGGAGCCCAATTAAGCCAGCGTACAGCCCAAGTTGGCCAGAGACCGACTGGATCAGTATGCTTGCAGTCCTGGCCACAGGGCCTACTGTTGCGCAGAACTCGCCGTTCTTCCCTAGCAATGGCCTTGACCACCGCCAGTACTCATTTTACAATCCCACAAAGGGTAGAAGGCTGAGTCGACCTAGTTGGCTAGCTCCGTACTGTAGACAGTCACCCATCTAAGTACTAACCGGGCCCGGCGGGTTGGCTGAGTACTCCACTTTGGTTGGCGTCAATTAAATTTGTTGACACTTTTATGTAGTGGGTATTGAAAAGGATAAAAAACAAGCAACTGTAATGTGATGAGAGCAAAAATAGGTTGATTAGACATTACTGTCATAAATTTGCAGTTTGTAGTAAGTTTGCAAAATATCTGTGATGTATGCAGAAGCCGAATCTGATACTGAATGTGGATGGTTTGATTGGAGTTGCAATGGTGGATCTGCTGCGCAACTGCGGCTGCTTCACAAGGTCATTGCCAGTAATTCTCATCATTTTAACTTGCAAGGCTATTTTTATATGATCTCATCATCTTTGCCTTTAGACCAGTTCAGCAATTTTATATTAGCGGTAAATAATAATAGCCACGACAGTGTCTGTGGTACTGTCATTGCAAGAGGTCAACCATTTTATCTGATTAATGCAGTATAGCCGTGGATGGCTGCCAACCATGGGACCAAGCCAATTGGTTATAAGGACCGAAGGCTGTTGGCCCAAAACAGTGCATTAAGCATTAAATGCCATCACACCAAGTACTGTACATTGTAAGTTGTGTATGTTTATTGTGCGTTGATTTTTATGCAGGGAGGAAGCCAATGAGTACATTGAGATTGGGGCTTTGAATGGACTGTTTGTACTTGGACGAAGTATCGGCTTTATTGGTAAGAAACATTGTTCCGAGTTGTCAGTTCATTGACTGGTGTTCTTTTAGCATTTCAAGTATACATTAAATAATGTTGTGATTTTTCTCTTCAGTAATTAGCATTGTTGAGGTATGCTAAATGTCCGTTTATTTTAGTGATGCTATTCTCTTAGTAGATAAAACATAAATTTAGCACAGCTTGAGTTTGTTGTTTGGCTTCGTCACACTTGGCAGCTCAATACAGTACAATGTCTTCTCACATTCGTCACACTGACTTGAGTTTGGTTATGTTTGGTCAACTTAATCCTCTCTGTGCAGAGATTTCTTGTACTGATGAATGTTTTACTAGTTCTAATATTTTAGATGTTTTTTTAAACATGTTCTCTGTGTAGCTTGTAGAAGATACGTTTACAAGAAGCATCCAAAAGTTTTTACGCGCGAAAGCAGCTACTGCTTTCAGCGCGTCTTAGCCATCGCAATTCTGTCCGTCCGTCTGTCACACGGGTGGATCGGTGAAAAACAATGCAAGCTAGAATTACCAAATCTTAACCGTCGGCTGCCTGGAAGACACTTATTTCAGGAACCGTAAAGCTTTTCCATAAATTCGAACGGGGTCACCCCGAATGAGGGCGCTAAATGAGAGGGGGTAGGCAAAATTTGCGTTTTGGGCCAATAAGTCGCTGTATCTCAGTAACGGTGCGAGATAGGGCCTAGGTTACTGTTAATCACTAATAGGAAGTCGTACACTGGCTCTCGATTGGCGCCGAATTCAATGACCTTGAATGACTTTGAACGCCAAAATAGGGGGTTTTATGGATTTTTTGGCGATTTCAAGCTGTAACACAAGTCTATATCATTCACAAGGTGGCGCCACAGAACTATCGTTATGCGATCCAGATAGAGAATTTGGTATTTGTATATTAACTTAGTGTGAACACCCCAATTTTCAGCTAAACTACTGAACCGGAACTGCTATAGGCTTTTGCGCGTCTCGTGAGCATTAGCTCAAATTTTTTGTTATTTAACTGACTATTTGCTAGCTGACCACTGAGCTAATATGTTTGTGTTTTGCCAATATCAGTGACATAATAATAATAATAATAACTTAGTATGTTATGGTAGTCAGCACATTAGCTGACTCGAATGTCCACCTGTTATTCCAGTCGTTGTTAGAGCAGCTCCAAGTATTTGCATTTTTGGCTGCTGGAGTTTGAAATAAATTGCTCCATCCTTTCCTTATTGATAAATTTTCTGAATGTTAGTAGAGCATCAGTATATATGCCTCTGTTGTTGTAGTTGTTGGTAAAATTCTGCATTTGAATGTAATTGTGGTGGCTGCTGCATTTTAGGTCACTATTTGGATCAGAAGCGGTTGAAGCAAGGGCTTTATCGTCATCCGTGGGACGACATTTCATACGTACTGCCAGAGAAGTTCAAGGATTCCATGTGAATAGATAGCAATGTCTATGGCAATACAGCACAGCATAATTCTTAGCCTACTAGTGCAAACTGTCAAAAGCGGCATTTATGTCTTATTGTTGTCCACATGACACGTCCACAAAGTTTCTGCTGATAACAGAGTGTTTTATGTTCACAATCGGGATACATTTTCAGTGTTACGTAGGTGATTTATTGTGACTGTCGTTGTGAGAATATGTTTAGCATCCATCGTAGCATAAGAGTTTGTCGAGGACATTCATTGTTACTGCATGCATGAACTGGCCTGTGCTGGTGATATACATGACCTGCCAAATGGCACAGTTCTAATATTTTCGTGAGCGTATCGACACCTGGTAACAGTTGTAGGTGAAACTCACTCAGATGGTGCAGTCTGCACCTCTCAGCTGAATTATTTAAATATAGCAAAAACGAAACACGCCAGCACATTGTGCCGCATACAGATGCACGAACAGATATATACCTGGGTTTTTTTGTGAAGTATTTGTTGTCAGAAATTTTAACTTTATTAGCATGGATCGTTTGTTCACACACACACAGTTTTCATCTGCTGGTGCATCTTCACCTTCAGCGTGGCGTTTTTCGGCTCTGTGCCATTTGCGTCGATTGTGCGCTAGCATACGCAGGTAATGTATTGGCGTAACAGAACCAACAAACAGTGATGCAAGCCACATCTGGCCCATGGTATGTTGTTGTATGTCCTGCGACATTCAATTAAACACCAAAAGTGTGATGTAGAACAGATTTTATGCCCTGAAAATTGTTCATTTATTATTTTGTTTTTTGGATTTGATATAACTGATAACACTGAATTCAAATGGCACATGCCTTCATTTTCCGGCAGGTACACGTCACTGACTTTGATGTTCGCTGTTTAATCATAACGGTATTTTTCATTGTTCTGGCTGGTCTGCATCTCACAAAAGTTGAGCACCACTGTTGTAAGCGTTTGCTGGTAACTCGTGCTGAGTTGTTCAAAGTGTTTTGCCTGTGTTTGGGTAAAATGTATGCATGTTGGACTTGGCTGCATCAAAACATTTAGCCATACTTAACTAATTGTTTCATTTTATGTGTTAATTTATTTGCATTTTCACATGGTGTATTTTCTGGGTTTAGTTACAATTAGGTCTGCTAGCTAAATATTTATGTTGGAGCTACTTCACATTCAAGAAAGTTTTCAGCTATGGATTTAAACGTCAATTTCACCTCCTATGCTTGAAAACTAAGTTATTGTTAGCCAAAAAAGTAATAACTTATGTACATTAATGGTATTAGGTTTAAAGTAATGATATCTGTAATGTTGATTTTTATTTTTGATGGTCAGTTAGAGGACTTTTTGTTAACTTTATATTATCAGAAGTATTGATGTGTTTACTGTGTAGTGCAAATTTTGATGTTTTTGGCTGCAAACATCAATTTTTCCCCCTGCTCTTGAAAACTCAAATTATTGTTAGCCAGAAAGAACAACAACTTATGTACATTAACTGTTTTAGATTTTGAGTGTTGTTTTGGCTACAAACTTTTTTCACAGTATTTTAGTGAGTCTTGGTAGTTTGACGTCAAAAAAGACCACATCGTGCAGACATTTTGTGATATTTTGTCTGTATTTTTGTTATTTCTGCATTTATCATTATTTGTAATTCAGTTAATTTTAACTTTGGGCATGATGTAATTTATCATTGTGGTGTCAAAACAACACCAAGCAACATCACCAAGCAACATATCTTACTAACCAGCAGCATTTGCATTCGGTCTAACTGTTTGAAATAATGAGACAGACTGTCTTTGGCACTGGTAATTGTTGTGCAAGGGTTGTTCTATAAATAAGTTTACAAAATGGTGCTATTCCATTAATTTTTAAAATAGAAAAATCTGAAATATGCATTTTGTATGGAATTTAATTCTGAATACCAGCTGTGAGTTTTATTACTGTGATGTCATTTATAAACATTAAATACAGCAATGTTGCCACTGAAATTGTCTCATATTGAACAATGTGCTGTTATTGTATTATTTGTGGGAAAAAAATTTAATGCAAATCAGTTTCACTCAGATGCATCCCGTATATGGCAACAAGTGTTTTCAAAGCCAGCAGTACACGTTTAGTGTAAAAAATGCTAGGGGGCAGAAATTTGCATCAGATACCAAGATGCTATCAGTCGTTTTTCAGCGGCTTGGACAGCAGCCAGCATCGTTCTTTGCAATGGGCATTCAGAAACTTGTTAACAGATGGGACAAATGTTGAATGAACTCAGATGATATGTTGAAAAATGAAACACTGTTGTTTAACATTTAAAAGTGGTGGCCTAACTTGTTAAGTTTTTTCATTTTTTCTCTTTCCTGTGTTGTTACTTGCGAGTTGAGAGATTACTGGTGGAGAAAATAATACACAAATGCACTGCGGTCTACTAGATGACGTCACAATAATGACACATGTATTCAGAATTAAATTTCCTACAAAATGTGTTTTCGGATTTTTCCTATTTAAAAAATAATGGAATGGTGCCGGTTTGTAAACTTATTTATGGAACGATCCTCATCATATGCTTAAAAAATTCTGTCGTACTTCATCGCCATTTTTACTGGTGTATTTGCATAATGTTTCTTATCCATGCAAGCAGAATTTGTTCTTTGAACCCATGCTGAACTCATTGTACTCTTGTGTTTGTAACTTTGAAACCAGTATTTTGTCCATTTTTGTGCAAATTACTGTAGTAGATATACTAGATGTGTTTGTTACTGTAGTAGGTAATGATTATAGTTACCATACATAACATGTGTCATTATTCATATCTCAGCGTGCATTTGGGGACTTACCTGGTGATTGGCAATTTTCTATATAATTTGATGTCACTACTTACTTTCATTCTAATGCTTAGCATGTTTGCAAAGGGCTTGAAGTTTTTGTTACACACATATCTGCTGCTTGTAGCATATTTCTCTTTTACTCATTTTGTTTCTGTCTGTGGAGTGCAGACCATTCGAATATTAAACAGCATGTGTGCCTCTGTTCCAGATAGCATTTTCTGATATTAGTGCTGATATTGGTGAATCAGGTTATGTTTGCTCACTGGGAAGGCATCTTTCACAAATCTGGATCTTAGTCGTGGTAGGACTGTGTTATTATTGCAAGTTCTACTGGTTGTTGTTTGTCTTAGACAAGACTACATTGTAGTTTTGTGTCACAGTTTGACACAGACAACTGCCTGTTCTTTGTCCACAGTGGAGCAATACAGTGATTGTACGTATTATCTTTATTATAGAAAGCTGAGGATTAAATCACTCAGCACATAAGCTGTCTTCTGTCCACATGGAGTGGCACTGCATCAAAAATATGCTTTCAGTTGTAGTTAAAGTAGTGAGTGACAAAATCCTTTTCTTGTTGCAATCGTGGAAATTTTACTTGGCATTTGCTGTGTTCTTTTAAAGTAAGCATTATTAGTGTAACTAATGACTAATCATAATGTGACTGCAGATTACACGAAACACGTTGTGTTCGTATATTTGAACGTTTTGATTAGATGTCCATATTCCTTGGCCAAATTTGTATTTACATCCGCTACATTCGTCATGTAAACCAATTAATTACTGCAGTGTGTTTGATTGCAGTTAGCTTAAAACATGACTTTAAAATTTTGATGGTAATTGGCAGTATTACTAGTGTTGTTGTTTCATTGTTCATTTCATTCCACATGTAAGTGCTGATTAATCTTACCGAATATAATTGTGGTATATGTTCCATTGAGCTTTAATTCATATGCCAGGTCGAAATACATTCGATTTGATAGCAAAGAAACAACTTCTTGTTATTCATGTGTTGTGCTTGTGCATACTTCAAAGTTGTGAGAAACGTCGAGGAAGAACGTCTGCGCCATAGGCCCTGTGAGGCTGTGACGACTTAACTAGACACTTTTGAAGAGGCGCTGATCATTTCACAAGTCGTCTACTGTGGAGTCGGTATAGTTTGTATAGTGTTTCAGCGGCTGTCGACTCGTGAGATTCTGACGATGATGAATGAGACAGCAACTGACGCTAGGAACAGGTTTCCAGGAGCAGCAACCTGTTTGTCCGCTCTAGCCATAGCTCAGTAATGACAGCAGAGGTCACGTGACGTTCAGACAGGTGCTCGTTCCCTTGGCTGCACTGCACTCTACAGCGCCAGCATTCAGCAGCACTGCACTGACAAAGCGTCTACCAACTAACCGCTGAGTCCTGGCCGTGACATGGTTAAGTGCACTATGACATGGTATATTTGCAACGTTTTGTTTCCGTTCACTGAATGCATATCATTTGCCGCGGCTGAGCAGCAGAACAGATTCGCTCAGCATGTTGTGGTTTCGGGCGAGTGTGGCAGTCAAGCGTGTAAAACGTAGGCTATTACAAAGTCAGGAACGGACTTTTATGATTATTGTCCAAAGCATTGCGGAAGTGAAGAACTGAGAACGACCAGTGAAGGACCGAAAGCCAAGAGCCAGGTGCATGTGGTTCTGTCATTGCTGCTCGATAATGTGATTAGTTCCGTTACTTGTAAAGGCCTGCAGTGCAAGGAAGTTTCAAGTCAACGTCGCAGTAACCATGTAGCAATGCGTGAATGAGTGAAAACAATCTAGTTGTCAGTCAACGAGAAAAAGAAAAGACAAGTTCCTATTTTGAAAGAAGATTCTGCGTTCAAAACTGATTAAACCCATGCAGTTTGGTGGTCGCAAACGTGACGATCAGTCCTCGTCAACACGTCGATGACACTAGTACAAAGTTTGGTCACTATTACGCGCCGTAAATTGGTAGACTATACGTCAAAGCGGTCTCGCTACCAGCACCGACGTTCTATTAGATCTGGTTAAACAAAACAATAAAGCACTATATTCATTGAACAGTTTGTAGGTTATTACAACTCAATATGACTGAAACACATTCAGCTCGGCTCATATTGTATCTATTAAAACCAACTAAGGCTATGATGTCGGTTAAGGACGCCATTTTGACAAAGCGTCATCAGTGCATTTTTACAATAATTTTCAAACTATGATTAATTAATTATAAATATGACGTCACTGTTTAATATCATGACGCAATGCAGCGAATGTAAAATGCAGCAGGTTAATGGAACAGGTAGAGAGAAGTTTGAAGCAAATTTACTGGATTAGAAATACTGGTACCACAGGCATACGTATATTGAATGTGCTTTGAATAAACGACAGAAAAATGTATTCTACTTGTATAATGTAGTCTAAGCTAGTGGACGGTGTTTTGATTTTATTGCTGGGCCTATCGCTACTGGCCATGTGCACAACTATACACATGCTGCCTAGTGAGTTTTCTAGAACGGATTTACCGAAACTGACACGAGTTCACACGGTGCAGCATTGAGCAGTATGACTGTATGAGTACGTTTTGAGTAGTTGCAGCAGCTGCAATGGTCCAGCGGTCATTAGCGTGGCTTCTTGACCTTCTCCTTCTTCTATTCTGCGGCCTGCATCCCTAGCACTAGCTCATACGCGGCCGTAAATCGTACGGTGACGCCAGATAAGCTAATAGTGAAACCTGACGACTTCATTGGCGACTGCCGCTGGGCGAACCGACGACCGCGACCCGCAAAAAGCGATCCGTTTCGTGAATCCGTCACTCCGTCTTCATTC
>Ga0209367_1009880_pt1 | contig 12863 bp, 8 predicted proteins | sample WorMetLIZISLAND2_FD_187412 | JGI IMG/M metagenome (GOLD analysis project Ga0209367, IMG submission 187412) | Marine gutless worms symbiont microbial communities from Max Planck institute for Marine Microbiology, Germany - Olavius geniculatus... ... | reverse complement strand
CACTAAGAGTGCATAGCGCCGAACGTAGACATCAATCTCCAGAGTGGACGGTTCTGAGCCAAGTCAACTGCGTCGTCCATATTGAGGTCGCTGGATTTCAGATCCTGCTGAATGGTTTTCATCCATGTAATACGAGGACGTCCCAGTGGTCTCCTCCAGTTTCCTGCGGGGGAAGCTGTTAAGATCTGTTTTGCATCTGGTTTTGCATTAGGTGATAAGACATAAATTGACACTTGGTTGTTTTTATTCGGTGGTTTAAGAGGTCTCTATACTTCGTTATTATGATAGCCAGAGCAGCAACAGTAAAGAGTTTGTTTGTGACAATGCTAAATGTCTGAATACTTCCCAGAAATTGTGTATTTTTATTTCTCTGTTGATCTGTTGTAGACCTCCGTAAGTCAGACACTGGGGTCTACACGTGCCGTGCAGTCAGTGAGACTGGGGAGACAGCTCGCGGAGCAGCACTGGTTGTGGAAACCCCCACGAATCCTGCTGTCATATTCCACCGCACGCCGGAGCCGTCAACTTTCCCTGGATCTCCATCGAAGCCCTCGGTGACGGATATAACGGACTCTAGCGTGGTGTTGTCGTGGCGACCAAGCTCCACCCACGGTGCATCGCCAGTCTACGCTTACACTGTGGAGTATTTTAGCCACGATACTGGAGAGGTCTGTCTTACCATTTCTATCATTAACACATTATTGTAGTGCAGCCAGTTTAACCCATTCCTGCCTAGCGTCCCAAAAGTGGGACACCTACTTTGATGGTAAACAGTGACATAATTCAGGCACTGGCAGGCAAATAGGTCACATTATGGATCTTGCCTGTTCAGCCATTTGTCTGTTTGTCTTTACTATACAGGCTTTTTACTCGAAAATACAAAAGATGTAGAAAAACCTAATCGATGTGAACGTTTTCGGTGGCAGGAGTAATTGATATGCAAATTTTCAGATGAGAAGGATACGGTTGGGATTGTGCAGTGTTGCAGTGGGTGTTTGTAGTAATAGTAGTTATTGGTTATAGCAATAGTTGTAGCTTTTTGCAGGGGTGGGTGGTGGCGTCAGATTCAGTGATGGATACAAGTTACACAGTGCGTAGCCTGCAGCCCGACACTTCCTACATGTTTCTAGTTCGAGCGCAGAATTCACATGGTCTCAGTCTGCCGAGTCCTGTTACTTCAGCCATTAGAACCAGAGGTACACCCCTGCCTTTGTAGGAGCAGTATTAGTTGTTGTTGCTGACAACTTGTTTGCCGCTCGTATCTGGTAATGGGGGGCTTTATGTTCTTGCTTTTTCGTTTTTTACTTTTTTTCTGAAACTGGGCAACGAACGAAGACCAAAATTGGCAGAAAGGATGATTCTTACCTGGAAGGAATTTAGGTCAGATTTTGGCACGGTCCATTAAGGGGTTTCAGAGGGAGGGGCATTTTCGATTTATGGCACCGGGCAGTCTCATGTTCGGCTTTGCCCCAATTTTTTTTGGTTTTGTTGTAGTTATTGTCTGATCACTTTGATGGCATCAGCTATTAGAGCCATTAGAATGTAGTAGCTGTAATAGTAGAATTTTTTGAAAATGGTCAGTAGTTGTCGTTGTTGTAGTTGTTGTTTGAGCTCAGAACTTGAAAAGTCTTAGTTTGCTTATTTCTGTCACTTCTGACATTCGAACCAAAGGCAATGACTAGAGCAGTGACAAAAGTCTGGTGGCACGTAGTCTTAGTAGTAGTTTGTTGTTATAGTAGTTGTAGTTGTTGTCTAAGTTCAGGAATTACGCAGTCTCAGTCTTTTTTGTCCTTTCTGTTCAGCCATCATAACTAGAAGTACTCTGTAGAATGTAGTAGCAGTAATAGTAGAATTTTTAGAATATGGAATAAGATATGGTCAAAAGTCTCGCAGCAGTTCTTGAGGCTCATTGAATGTAGTAAATATCAAATATCTTGTTAAAACTGGGCATATTGACGTTTAAATAAAGCAAAATTTTCTGTATCTGGAGTTGCCACATGGGTGTTAGTAAGTAAGTAATTGCACGTTCAGTAAACTGCTGACTTACTTGCCGATGTGTTTGACCCAGGAGGCAGTGTAGGTGGGGCGAAGTGGGGTCGTCGGGCCGACCCAATGTTTATCGGTGATCGTCTGCGTACGACGCAGCTGGTGCGTATCATCAACGAGCCTCGTCCAATCAACTCAACCGCTGTACTGGTCGCATGGCAGCTGCGGCGAATCCCGGCCCACTACATTGATGGATACCGGATCAGCTACAGAGTCCTGCCGGACTATGATCAGTCATTTCGAGACCCGGACGTGGAAGATGTATGTTTTGCTGTTTTCATTTTTGTCATCACCACTCTTACCGTTATTCTTTCACTCTAGTACGGAAACATTTCTTTTTAGGCCGAATCACAGCACAAGTGATTGTGCTGATTTTTTACACATTTTTAGTGGTGTGGTCTGTCTGTCTGTAGTCTGCTGTCTCTGTCTTTGTTGTCTGTCAGATTCATGCATCCCGCTTAAACTATCTGACAAATTTAGGTGCCATTTGGCATGTACGCTTGCAGGGTCCCATGATACATTGTGTTAGATGGGGTCTCTGACCGACCCCCAGGGAAAGCTAGATTTGTGGGTCAAATTCTCAGCCGAAACATGCAGTTGCAAACTGCGTGCTGTCAGACAAGTTGCATGGACTGGTGACTGGTGAGTGATTCTGCCTCTTACCAAATTAATGTGAACTTGTTTGTAGTATCTAGAGGACACAGTGGTGGGTGGGTCGTTGATGAGCCACACTGTGGTCGGTCTTCACAAGTACACAGTCTACGAGGTGTTCGTTCAGCCATTTTTCCGAGACGTCGAAGGACAGAGAAGCAACGTTGTTCGAGTCCGCACCGCCAAAGACGGTGATCTATTTTGTGAAAGTCTTTTTTGTTGCTTTTGTTCTTTGATCCATGTTTTTCTTTGCAGTTAAATGAGAACTTGATTGTTTACATATCGATATTGTTAGCTGGAAACTTGGAATGCAGAAATGTCATTCGGGCCAGCCTGTATAGCATGCTGCAGCAGGTTAAGTAGATTCTTTTTGTGAAGCCAACTGCAAAGTTGATCTTCTGCAGTCAGAGCTGTGCTTTCTCGGAGCTTTGTGGTGACCGTAAAATTGGGTTATTACCTGACAGTAGAAGGGTTGGTAGTCAAACTAGCAATCTTGCAATTGTACTTCCAAGCCAGCTCAACCAAGAGTAATTTGAGAAAGGTGATAGTAGTATTGAGGTAGTAGCTAACTTAAATTTAACATCTGTAGGAACTGGCTGACATGGCCAAAGCACTGAAGGGTAAAAGTTATGAAGAAAAACTTGATTTAGTATCCGGATTCGTAATTTTTGCTTCTCTTTGTTCAAACGAGTGAATATGCTATGTTGAAGTGCTGCCTAGCATGATTGATATAACGTTTCCCAGTTGAGGTTAATAATTTAACAGTTTTGTTGAATGCATTTCAGTGCCAAGTGCTGCGCCCATGAACATTCGTTTCAAGATGCTAGGAAATACCACGGTGAAGCTGCTCTGGGAACCCCCACCGAAAAACCACCGCAACGGTCCACTACTTGGATACAAGGTGATTATTAACATGACTTTGCAGCTTGACTTTTTTGCTTCTGGCTAATAGTGACCATAAGGTATTTTATATCTCCTAGTTACTGTTTTGGTGATTTTTAAGTTACATTCAGTAACACAATATGTTTCATTATCATTGTTTGGTGTCACTGATCTCCATATGGAGTTGTTAGATTCAAACCCTCATAGTTAGTCGATATCGATATTAATAATTGATAGATTTCGGATCAGTGAGACAACTAGAAGGCGCTTGTGAGAGTGCATATTTTTGCCAAGTGATTTGTTTACAAAATAGTAGTCTAAATGCATTTTGTGACTTTTTTAGTTAGTAATAATAAAATAAACATAGAGGCAATGTGAACCTTGGCTATGCCCTTGTTTTGAAACAAAATTTAATGGGTCAGGTCTAGATTGTACCTGTGAAATTTGAGGTCTTTAGCTTTAATCATTTTGTAGTCGTTGCATTTAACTCTGATGAATGAGGAGTTATGTGACCACGGCTACACCCTCTTTTCAGAAAAAAAAATTCAGGGATGATATCCGGACTGTTGCTGGGAACAAGCACGTGAAATTTTTAAGCTTTTTGAAGCTGTCTGTGGCTAGCAATGCAATGACGTCATTGTCGTTCTGACATTTAGCCGTTTGCACACACAGACAGACAGAATGAAGTGATTGTTTAATCTCAGCCATTTACTGTGCTTACTTACTATTAGTGGCGATAATTGTCTCCTAGATGGTGTATCATCCAGTTGTTTGATTTGTTGCACCAGATGGCAAGTAGTGAGTGTGCGAACCAACATCTTTTTTAGCTGGTCCTTGTACTTTTTTCGTTGGCCCCCATGAGTACGATAACCAACTGACAGTCCACCACTGAACATGTGCTGAGGAAAACGATATTTTTCCATGCTTAGGATATGATCAGTCCGTTGGAGTCATCGACTCATTTGCGTGGCTATAAATGGAGTTTGAACGGTTGAGTATCTGTGTGTGTTTTGTACCATGGCTGGTATTGAGTGAATGGTGTTTATGCGTAGATCTTCATATTTCACAACGAGTCTGGGTTTTACCAGCGTCTAGCTGCCAACGCCTCGGACACTTCCATTGTGATTGACAACATCTCTAAGCACGTCACGTACAGAGCCCGTATCCTCGCTCACAACCGTGCAGGCGATGGAGTGCTTAGTGACATTGCGCTAGTTGGTAAGACAGTTGTGCAATTGTTTTAGTTATCTTACCTTACTTTTGGGTGGGCAGGCTGTAACACCTGCCCCACACTGAGGCAGCAGGCTGTATAAGTTTGGCCCAATGTGCATCCTTGTATAAATGTTCTCGAATGTAACCGTAAGGTTACGGGAAATGGCTATAAAGCTGTGGATGGCTGTGAAGCTGTAGATGGCTGTGAAGCCGAAATTAGCGTGAAAGCCAAAGATTAGTCAGTACATGAGCACCGGTAGTGTGTAGCGCCGCTGGTCTAACAATTTCTGGTAAGCACTTTGTTGGCTCCTATCGTACCGATTTGAAAAATCTTTCAGGTCGTCGGAACACTTATCCCCACCACTACGTCAAGGTGGCCAACCTTGGTGGGGAAGATTTTTGATGGCATTTTACAAACATTTTCTGGTCCTTGAACTGGCAATGAACTTCAGGCACAACTCAGTTATATGGGTGATAGGCCGGACCTTTGCTGTATCCTGCTGTTATTTTTCCGGTGGTTAGGCCGGTACCAAATTATGCTGCTTGGTGACAGTGAAGCGTGTGTGGACAACTTACCCAGGGTTGCTACCTGATAGTGGAACAGCTGGGAGTCAAACCCACAATCTTGCAGTTTTGCTATCAAGGCAAAACAAGAAAAGCCCAGCTAACACAAAGGGGAACATGGGAACACGCAACAGCGGTGCATGTTCAAATACCCAGTGAAACAAACTTTAAGTTCATCCATCCTAGCAGCCATGTTTTTTTACAGTCGACAGAGGGCGCCAGACGACCAGCGGCTAGTTATCTATAGTGTTTTACTCATACTCACTAGAGGGCATGACCTGTCTCGATCAGCCAATGCTGTATCGGCTGGAAATCGCAAATTTTTAAATTTATGGAAAAGCTTTACTGATCCTGAAACTAGAGTCTTCCACACAGCTGATGGTGAAGATTTGGTGATTCTAGCACGCACCGTTTTTGACTGATCCATCTGCGTGATGGACAGACAAACGGACAGACGGACAGACAGAATTGCGATGGCTAGGATGTGCTACAGCAGTAGCTGCTGTTGCGTGTAAAGAGTAAAGGTGTCATACCCCTACTGGAGTGTAGAATGGACTCATGCTCATCTCCCTTTCTGTGGCCATTGAGTAGGTGGATAGACCACTGAGTCTGTGACGCATGGCCAGTATGACGCTATGCCACCGCACTTTCACTGGTACCAAATTACACCATGTCTCAAAAAACAGTCAAAATTGTTTTTGTGATAACTTTGTCAAATGTCCAACAACTTTAATTTTCGGCCCAAAGATGGTCAAGACGGTAGAATTATGTAAGGTGCACTCATTTTCCACCTTATTTAATTTATGTCAATGCACTACTGTGTGAAACACAGATGCTTTAAATTGTTACATTATATAGTGGTTGTTTGTATCAGATTGCTTACGTGTACATCAGAAATTATACAGAGGGTGCCACATGGCTTAATAATGTTGTGGTATTAAAATATTTTACATTAAAAACTGCAGACAACAAAACAGCTGACTAATGAGCTTTGAACATGTTTAATCGATAAGTGAATGCCATCTGATCATTCGATCATTGATTCCGCTGTCAGCCAGTTGTGTTACATCTGAACCGTTGTGTCTTTGTATGCAGGTGCAGTTTGGGCATAAACCTTTACAATTTGCAAGCGAGTTGTTATACAAATTTACAACTCTGCTAAATAATTTATATTTAAGTGTATTTTATGCTTAATTATGTTATTACAACGTTTACTTGAGACAACTACTCAGCATTATGCATCAATTTGGAGCATCTATGTTTTACATGGTAGTGCATTGACATAAATTGATTGAGATGGAAAATGAGTGAACCTTTCACAATTTCATCGTTTTAGCCAATTTCTTGCAAAAAATAATCAAAGTTAGTCAAAATTTGACAAAGTTATGACAAAAAACAATTTTGGCTGTTTTTTTTCTGAGACACGGTGTATATTGCTTGGCGAACAGAGGCACATGCGTGTGAACAACTTGCCCAAAGTTGTTATCTGGCGGTGCCCTGGCCCAGAGTCAAACCTGCAACCTCGGGGTCACGAGTTTGGGACGCTATCGTTACACCATTAAGCCAGAAATAACTACCAGGCCATATTTTAACCGAGAATAATTTGAGAAAGATGGTAGTGGTATTGTGTTAGTAGCTAGTTTAAATTTAACATCTGTAAAAACTGACTCACGCAGTCAGCGAATCAGTTCATGACTCAATGATACCAGATCATGACAAGGTGTTGTAGGTCTTAATGTGATGACTGGACTGAAGCCTGGGATGGTACAACAGCCATGGTTCATCGGTACAGTTGGTGAGCAATGTGTTTTACACTGTTGTGTATAGAGCCCGTTCTACTGCACTGCGAGTAACCATGGTGTAATGGGGTGTAATTGTAGGACCTAATGCGATGTCTCGACTGAAGTTTGGAATGGTTCAACAGCCGTGGTTTATCGGTACAGTCATAGGTACTGTCGGTGGTGCACTGTGGTTTGCGCTGTGCGTATTCTCGCTGTGGTTATGTCGGCGACGACAACGGCGGCGTAAATATCCACGCTCTAATGGCGTTGTCTCCGGTAAGATACAGAAGTTCGGTTCAGTTCATTTTTGTCTCTTTGTACGTGGCTTTCAACTTGTATTCTTAAGCATGGTAAGCAGCCATTATCAGTCTAACGATGCTACCCATCTGTAAACTGCTCAGGTAATTTTTACTTCATGATGGATACACAGTGATTAATATTTAGCTTAGTTTGACTTGCATTAGTTTTGCAATTTTGAATACTTTTCTGTCGTTTAGTTTGAATGTTTTAACTTTCAAGTTTTGATTGGTGTACCGTTGCTAAAGATTTGATGACTTGTTTGCGAAAAACTTTAACAGTGTTTTTGGAGAAGTTCAGTTGGGCAGGCTGGTCAGCCTGCTTTGGGTACCCCGGTGCCCGATAAGCTACCTAGTGGGGTATTCAGGTAACAAATTGCCCAGTAATGGCAGCTGTAAGTATAACAGTGTGAAATATAGCAAACATATTGACAGATGTTGCTCTACAGGCAGTCCTAGCTTTTATCTAGGGTTAGTGTGGCTGTTTGTCTTGTATATTGTGTGCATTTTTTCAGTGCGTTGAGTTTTTTTGTCAGTGCCGGCATAGCTGAAATGTTTGGTGCCGAGTAGACATTTCCCATACATTTAAACTGCAAAATTGCCATCTTAGGTGTTAGTTGCTGTTTTTCATACCATTCGTTGTTAACAGAAGCTGATTTCTTAGCAGGTACAAGTAAAACAGGTTGTTATTTGTGTGTGTTTTGATCAGTTCCAGTTCGCAAGTCCGAAGATCCATCTCGGTAAGCTTTTTCTATTTCTGTGTTTATGCAGTTTTTGATGTATTCTTGATCTTTTATTGTTCACACAATCTTCTCAAATTTTAAGCAATTTATTTGCCATCTCTGTCTGTTGTTCATATGATCATTGATGTCTAGGAATGTGATGATAAGTTTATCATTATAGTTGTCATTAGTGTAAGCCCACTTAACCTAAAAACCCACCGGAAAACCTTCTCCAAACTTGATTCAGTCTTTGTTTCTTGTTCTACAAATAATGTGATGTTTTATCATGGTTACTGGTTAGCTTCTGGAATTTTTTTAGTTGATGAATTTGTAAATTTGTATATATTTATTTGATATGGACACTGTCTAACAGTGCTCTTTCTAATAACTTGATACCCTTGAAAAAACCCAAAACCAAACGCGTTTGGCTTCTTGGTAAATTTGGGTTTTATTCAAAACCCCACAACTTAATAAAATTCAATGAGTTGGCTTTTTAAAAAAATGGGTTTTCAAAAATCTGGGTTGTTGTAGTACCTGGTATTTGTAGTTGCAGTGGTCTAATGCTAGGCTCTTAGATTTACAGTTCGTTGCCAGTTGGAAGTTGCAACTCTGTGGAATGTGATGAAACTGTACTCACTCATTGTGTGAAATGTTTCCGTGTAGACTTGGCTTTCTGATCAACCCAGCAGACATTCAACGCAGACCTTTACCTGGTATGAAAGAACTCTGTTTCGTGTTGTGCTTAATTTTGTAAGCCGGGCAGCTAGCGTTGTTTTGGATTGCTGTCTGGTCATATTACTGTTTTTTTTCACGTGTTCGTCTGTGTGGGCTGCATAGGTTGTGAGCAAGTTAGTGAATAGGCGAATTAGCAAACAGGACTAGATCATTGTCCAGAATCCAGATTATGGATTTTTACGCTCAACAGCGAGTACTGCTGTAGCTCGTCTTAGCCATCGCAATTCTGTCTGTCAGTCTGTCCGTCCGTCTGTCACATGGGTGGATCAGTCAAAAACGGTGCAAGCTAGGATCACCAAATCTTTACTGTCGGCTGCCTGGAAGACTCTAGTTTCAGGAACCGTAAAGCTTTTCCATAAGTTCGAAAGGGGTCACTCCAAACGAGGGTGCTAAATGAGAGGGGGTAGGGAAAATTTGCGATATCCAGCCGATACGGCGTTGGCTGAGCGAGATACGTCACACCCTCTGGTGAGTACGAGTAAAACACTAGAGACTATAGCCGAGGGTCATCTGGCGCCCTCTGGCGACTGACTTAGACTTGTTTTACTGGGCATTAGCAGGGCTTTTCTTGTTTACAGATACATATAGCATCTCTCATCTTGGTGGAGGTATGAGATTTTTTATCACTTCTACCTATCGTCATCATAGTGTGGCCATCGTGACAGGCTGCATTGCATTTTTGACTGTCCATCTGGTTTTCTGTCTCGTACGGATTCTTTGCTTGGAAACAGAAAGGCATAGGAAAAAAGAACAAAACCGATATGAACATGCCTGTGCAGGAATAACCAATGTGCCATTTTTTAGTTGTAAACGGCAAAGGTCAAGGTCATTGGACGTCGAAAGCCACAAGAAAACAAGACATAAGCTTATCTCTCACAAACATTGCTTGAATAATTATGGCTTGTGATAATTTTTGTAGCAATGCCAGCCAATGTAAGAGTAAAGGGTAAAGGTCAGAATATAGCTCTTAAGGAGCGAATCCCTCACAGAGCTACGGAGCATCACTTGTCATATAGGATCACACAGTGTTACCTGCCACCCGACAGAGGTGAACGCGCCCCACCTTAATAATAGTAATAGTAGTTTGAAATGGAGATTATATGTAAATGTTTTATGTGCATAGCTACCAGTTGGCCTAAAAGTGGACTTTTAGTTGAAATTGAGAATATATGTGTGTGCATAGTTAGTTACGTGGATGGCTGCATAATTCCAGCACCAGGTGGAAATAGTGTTGTAGTTATCATTGTAATTATTAACAACATCTATGCTGATGACGTTTTCTAGGTATGCAGTTACAGCAACCAGACATCACCAGGCTGGCTTCCTCGTCCAAACTGGACATGTATGAAGGCGCTCGTGGTGCCCCTCCAGACCCTCCGAACTACCATGCCGCTGCCTCACATCAACTACCGGGGACTGCTCACCTTGCTGGGACTTCACAGCACCATGTCGGGGGCAGTGGGTTGCTGCAACAGTTGCTTAGTCCTTCGTCTGATAACATCTTTCGACCAATACAGCAGTCGTACATGATTCAGACATCACCACATCAGCAGGCGTATCTCGGCAGCCGGGACAGAAACCTTGCCGGTCAGTATATTGTAGTGGTACTTAGTAATAGTGATAGTAATAGTTATGGTGGTAGTTGTTGTAGTAATAAAGGTTAAAGGTGGTGTAATCGCTTTTATGAGAAACTTATTGCAGAGCTAGTGAGTGTCACCTGCCATATGGGATCACAGAGTATTACGTGCCACTCAACACAGGTGAACGTGCCCCGCTTTAACCTGTCCTCCAATAGACAGCATTATCGCATTGATGTCTGTCTGGAGGATAAAAGGGAAGATTGTTAGAACTACCGTTATGTTAATTACATATGCACGCGTATAATGGAGTTCTTACAATTTTAGGTTAACCTCATTCTTGTATTTTTGTGTTTTGTGTTTCTGTAAAGGTTAAACTTTTTGTTTATTGTAAAGTTTAAACTTACTGTTCCGTTACTATGTGTTTGTGTGCATTTTGCCTGAAAAGGCCGTCCCCGAAATGACCTATACTGTGTCGGGCGGGACGTTAAACCCTATTCACTCACTCATTCACGCCCCGCTGTAATCTCAGCCAGACAGGCCAGTACTCAATTTACTTACCCCAGAGGGATGGAAGACTGAGTTCACCTTGGCGTTGGTTATGTACCGAGATATTTTCAACTGTTAGCAGACAGTCGCCCATCAAAGTAGTCACTACATGATAGTGACCTGACCGGTAGTTGAACCAGTGTCCTCATGATAGTAATAGTAGTAGTGATACCTTGGCAGAACCTTATCAATTTAGGTAGTATACACTCAATAATGCACATCACTCGTGAGCTGTATTCAGTAAGACTGTAGATTTATCTTACAAATTTACCACATTGCTTATGCTGTATTCATTCACATGTAATTCTTTAATGCCTGAGTTAATATAAAATTTATAAATTTTGCAGCAGTTGCACTGCTGTTACTAGTTGTTTTTTAAAGCTGATGCTTAGCAGTTGTTTGATTTCAGGTTAAGCCATTTACTTTGAACCACTGGTTCACTTTTATAGTATGCCCAGTTGCACCATTCTAACAGCTATTTTGCAGGCCAATCCCAGTCAACCATTTACTTCCTGATTCTTGGTCTTGTTGATTTCTTTCTGAGCATCCCTTGTCAAACAGGCTATTTAGCTGTTACATATCTTGCTTGAAACAGTCCACCAAGTTTTTGTTTCAGGCATTTTCTTTGTGCATTTTTAGATGGAATTTCTTTTGCAGCATGAGCAATTACATCTATTTGTATACATTTCTCTATAGTGTGATCCGACTGTCGTCTATCTTTCACATTCATGTCTTCTTTTTAAGTTGTTTTACCGATTTTGATGCCGTTTAGCATCTACACTTGTGCGTTCCAATGACACGCACGCTGTGTTAGATGGGGTCGGACTTGAGGAGAAGGAGAGATTTGGAGGGTTGAACCTTTGGCCAAAACATACAATGCAAATTGCAGCCAGACCATCAGTTTTATGCTGCCTTCTGGTGAATACAAACAAGGAATAGTGTAGACATGCCACAGCAATTCTGTTTTTTGCAAAATTAGTTTAGTCCTTGTTTTCATCTCAGTAGGCATTATTACACTTCAGTCTGTATCATGATTACGCCACATTTGCACACTCGCTGCCATTTGCATTTTCTCATCCTGTAAGTCCAGCGAATGTAACGTAGTAAGCATACGTCTGTTTGAATCATTTAGGGCCAGTTTCTGGATCTTTAGTTGACTCATCAGTTAGTAAACTGTCTGTTAATTGTAACTCACTAGTTAAGTTTGTGCGCGTTTCTGAACAAAACCTTGACTGGCCGTTAGCTAACTGAATGACAAACTATAGTTGCTTAGCAACGATGCGCATGGTACTAATCACTTCCGCCTAGTGCACGCGGGCATCATGAATATTAATGAGCACAGGCGCACGTCAGCCAGACCACGAGCCAGCCAACTGATTGCGGATGGCCATTTTGTCCATTCATGAATGGATTTTGTAGTAAAATTTGTAGCAGCAAACATCTCCTCGAGCGTTCTTTTTAAAGACCTTGCTATACAGTAAAATCGTTCCATAGTATCACATTCGTCAATTAATTGCTTGCAAAGTGGTACAAAAGTTGCAATTAATACGATAACTACGATCAACAGTTAGCTAACTGGCCGATTTTGGCCAGTTAAATTTTTGGCCATTTTAACCGTTGGTTAGTGCAACGGGAAACGGGGTTAAGCAAATCTGCCAGTTAACGCTAACTCGACTGGTCAGTTAAGATCCAGAAACTGGCCCTTAAACAACGTTACTCATAACACAGGTAAAGCGTCCAGTAGAAAAAGAAATAAAATATCATTGTTGTTGGTATAAATGTTTTGTGTAGGTGAAGCAGCGTACAGTCGTGCAATCAGTCCAGCCAATCAGGTGAAGCAGCCGCTAC